>Ga0210405_10000056_pt1 | contig 145552 bp, 129 predicted proteins | sample IncBWH11MmetaG_FD_155492 | JGI IMG/M metagenome (GOLD analysis project Ga0210405, IMG submission 155492) | Forest soil microbial communities from Barre Woods Harvard Forest LTER site, Petersham, Massachusetts, United States - Inc-BW-H-11-M | ecosystem: Environmental > Terrestrial > Soil >... | reverse complement strand
ATGTGACGGGCGTGGCGGAGTTGCCCGCGGGCACCGAGATGGTGATGCCGGGCGACAACGTTTCGCTGGTGATCGAGTTGATCACGCCGGTGGCGATGGAGAAGGGCTTGCGGTTTGCCATTCGCGAGGGCGGGCACACGGTGGGCGCCGGAACGATTGCGGAGATTGTGCAGTAGGGAAGTCAGAAGTTAGAAGTAAGAATGCAGAAGTAAGAACGAACTTGGTTTAACTTCTGAATTCTGACTTCTGAAATTGAAAACGCGGCTTGCTTCCTGCCGCTGGTTCTTTCCTTCCGAAGACGCCGGGAGGGGTTAGAGAGAGTGAAACGTGATTGGAAAAGAAAGAATTCGCATCCGGTTGAAGGCTTACGACTACCGCATCCTGGATCAGTCGACGGGCGAGATTGTGGAAACGGCGCGGCGCACGGGGGCACAGATCGCGGGGCCGATTCCACTACCCACGATGAAGAACAAGTACTGCGTGCTGCGTTCGCCGCACGTGGATAAGAAGTCGCGGGAGCAGTTCGAGATCCGCACTCACAAGCGGCTGCTCGATATTCTCGAGCCGACGCAGCAGACGGTGGACGCGCTGATGAAGCTCGATCTGCCTGCGGGCGTGGATGTGGAGATTAAGGCGTTCGGGAAAGAGCATAAGTAGAGCAGGCAGGCGCGGGCTCCGCCCGCGGAACGGACGAATGCGTCCGTTCCCACATGAGCTTAATAGCTCCCCGGCCAATAGCCGTCGTAAATAATCGACGAGCGACGCCGGGAATGGAGATAGAGATGGCAACTCGAGTTACAGGCATTCTGGGCAAGAAGGTCGGCATGACGCAACTGTTTGATTCGAAGGGCGATGTGCGCCCGGTCACGGTGCTGCAGGCTGGTCCTTGCGTGATTACGCAGCACAAGTCGGCGACGCGGGACGGTTACGAAGCGGCCCAGATCGGTCTGGTCGAGTTTGTGAAGGAGTCGCGGCTGACCAAGCCGGCGCGCGGACATCTGGCGAAAAACAATCTTCCTCCGGTGAAATTCATGCGCGAAGTGCCGCTCGAGACCGATGGCGCGGCCGACAGCGACGTTACGGTGAAGATCGGCGACCGGGTGCTGGTTGAAATTTTTGAAGGCGAGAAGTTCGTCGACATCGTGGGAGTCAGCAAGGGAAAGGGCTTCCAGGGCGTGGTCAAGCGGCATCATTTCGGCGGCGGTCCGAAGTCGCACGGGTCGATGTTTCAGATCACCGGTTCGATTGGCTCATCCGCTTTTCCCTCGCGCGTGTTCAAGGGAATGCGCATGTCGGGACATATGGGCCACGCCCGGGTGACGCAACGCAACTTGCGCGTGCTGGGTGTCGATAAGGACGAGAACCTGCTGGTTGTGGAAGGCAGCGTGCCGGGGCCGCAGAGTGGATATCTGGTAATCATGAAGGCGAAGAAACCGCCCAGAGAGCGCCGCGGATTTGCGGGTTCGGCTACGGTCGATCCGTTGAAGGCGGCGAAGAGAGCGGCGAAGAAGGCATAAGAACAGTGATCAGTGGCTAGTGGCCAGTGATCAGAAATGTAAAAACAATGGCAACTATCGACATCCACGATTTAAGCGGAAAGAAGGTCGGGACATTCGATCTGGCCGATGAAATTTTCGGCGCGGTGAATGAAGACCTGATCTGGGAGGCGGTGAAACACTACCGCGCCGGACAGCACCGCGGCACCCACGCCACCAAGGCCCGCTGGCAGGTTTCCGGTTCGGGCAAGAAGCTGTGGAAGCAGAAGGGCACGGGGCGGGCGCGAATCGGGTCGATCCGTTCGCCACTGTGGCGGCACGGCGCGACGGTGCATGGTCCGGTTCCACGCTCCTACGACTACGCTTTCCCGCGCAAGAAGCTTCTGGGCGCGTTACGCTCGGCGCTGGCGGCGAAGTTTGCCGACGGCAAGCTGATGATCGTGAATGCATTCGAACTGAAAGACGCGAAAACGAAAGCGTTCCGGGCGGCGCTCGATGCGTTGAAAGTGGAAAAGACGGTGTTGATTGTCGACGTTCCGAATTCCGGCAACAACAACCTGGCGTTAAGCTCGCGAAATATCAAAGGGCTGGAGTTGGTTCCGGGCAACGAAGTTCATCCTTATCACCTGCTCAAGTACGATCGCGTGATTTTTTCGCATCCGGCGATTGAGAAGCTGCAGCTCACGCTGAAAGACACTTTGCCCAAGCGGCAGCGCAAGCAAGCGAAAGAAGAATCCGCCAAGAAGGCGACAGCTTCTCCGCGCAAGCGCGTACGTCATGAAAAAGCGGCGGAGGTGGCCTAGGGCCTAATCATTATGAAATCCGCATACCAGATCATTCGCCGTCCGGTGATTACCGAAAAAGGTTTGGCGATCAAGGAAAACCAGAACACGCTGGTCTTTCAGGTTGCGCCGGGGGCGACGAAGACGGAAGTAAAGCACGCGGTGCAGACGATTTTCAAAGTGAAAGTTCTTTCCGTCCGCACGGCGATGTATCCCGGGAAAGAACGGCGGCGCGGAAAGTTTGCCGGCTACCGGCCGGACTGGAAGAAGGCGTATGTGCGGCTGCGGGCCGGCGAGAAGATGCCGGAGTACGCGCAGAATTTGTAGGGACGGCAGGAAGCAGATTCCTCACCGGCGAAGAACGCCGGTTCGGAATGACAAAGAGTGTGAGCGAGTAGCGAAGAGCTGATTATGGCGATCAAAACTTACAGACCGACGACACAGACGTTGCGCTACCGCACGACGATCGTCAATGACGACATTACGACGCGGCATCCGCACAAGCCGCTGATCGAGAAGAAGCAGCGCACTGGCGGACGGCGCAACTCGGGCGACATTACCAGTTGGCATCGTGGCGGCGGGCACAAGCAGAAGCTGCGCATCATCGACTTCAAGCGCGAGAAGGCGGGCATTCCGGCGACCGTGACTACGATCGAATACGATCCAAACCGTTCGGCACGCATCGCGCTGCTGGCCTATGCCGACGGCGAGAAGCGTTACATCCTGCAGCCTGAAGGGTTGAAGGTGGGACAGAAGGTTGTGAGCGGGCCTGAGGCTGACATTCTTGTGGGGAATGCGTTGCCGCTGCGCAACATTCCGCCTGGCACCTCGATTCACAATCTGGAACTGAAGCCGGGCAAGGGCGCGCAAATGGTGCGCTCGGCGGGCGGAGCGGCGCAGCTGATCGCGAAGGAATCCGATTATGCGCTGGTGAAGCTGCCTTCGGGTGAGACCCGGAAGATTTCGCAGGATTGCATGGCGACCATCGGGCAGGTGGCCAATCTGGATCACGAGAACATCACCATTGGCAAGGCTGGCCGCATGCGCTGGATGGGATGGAAGCCGGTCAATCGCGGCGTTTCGATGAACCCAGTGGACCATCCGCATGGCGGCGGTGAGGGCAAGACTTCTGGTGGCAGGCATCCGGTAACGCCCTGGGGACAACCGACGCGCGGTTACAAGACGCGGAATAACAAGCGAACGGATAAGTTTATTGTGAACCGGCGGACGAAGTAGCGGCGCAAGAAGATGCAGGTTCCTCCGGGTCGCTTCGCGAACCGTCGGAATGACAAGAGTTAGTTTGAGGTTGAGAACACTTTATGGCACGTTCAACAAAGAAGGGCGCGTTCGTGGATGGCTTCCTGATGTCGCGGGTCGAGGGCATGAATTCGCGCAACGAAAAGAAAGTTTTGCGGACCTGGTCGCGGCGGTCCACCGTGGTTCCTGAGATGGTGGGTCATACCATCGCGGTGCACAACGGCAAAAAGTTTATTCCGGTGTATGTCACTGAAAACATGGTGGGGCACAAGCTAGGCGAGTTCAGTTTCACGCGCAACTTCAAGGGCCACTCCATGCGGGCGGCAACGGAAGTGGCGGCAAAGCCGGCGGGCATTCCGGGAGGTCCGGGAGCAATTACTCCGTCGGCACCGGCAGCGCCGCCGCCGAAGGCATAAGGGGAGACGCTGATGGAATTCCGAGCGGAAATGCGTTACTTGCGAGTCTCGCCGCAGAAGGCGCGCCTGGTGCTGGAATTGATCAAAGGGCGCAAGGTGGAAGAGGCGCGCAATACGTTGCTGTTCACCAAGAAACGCGTGGCGGCGCACGTGGGGAAGCTGTTACAGTCGGCGCTGGATAACGCCAATTTTCTCAGCGCCGAGAAGAATTTGGACGTCGATCTGGATAACCTGTACGTGAAGAACGCGATTGCCAATGACGGGCCGCGCATGAAGCGGATTCGTCCGGCGCCGCAGGGGCGGGCTTACCGGTATCAGCGGCGCATTGCGCACATCACGCTGGTGCTGGCGGAGCGCGGGAACGGGACGGCGCATGTTCCGGGGCAGACGCGGAGAGCGGCGACGAGCGCGGCTCCAGCGAAGAGGCGGGCTCCTGTAGCAAAGAAGGTTGAAGGCAAGGGTAAGTCGGACAAGAAAAAGGCGGCTGCGAAATAAGGCCAAAAAGCAGGAATGACAAAAGTTTCGGTTTGATTTAGGAGAAGCAATGGGACAAAAAGTCCATCCTTATGGTTTTCGGCTCGGCTATACCAAGCCGTGGAAGTCGCGTTGGTTTGTGGAGCGCGATTACGACAAGCTGCTGCTTGAAGACATCAAGCTGAAGAACGAACTGAAGGACAAGCTGAAGTCGGCGGGCGTGAGCGCGATTGAGATTGAGCGGCCGGGCAACAAGCTGCGCATCATTATCAAGACGGCGCGGCCTGGAATCATCATCGGGCGCAAAGGCGCGGAGATCGACAAGCTCAAGGGCGACTTGCAGAAGCGCACGTCGCGCGAGGTATTTGTCGACATCCAGGAAGTACACAAGCCAGAGCTTGACGCGCAGCTTGTGTCGGAGGCGATTGCGCTGCAACTGGAAAAGCGCGTTGGCTTCCGCCGCGCTATGCGTAAGGCGGTGGATTCGGCGCTGCGCTTCGGGTGCAAAGGCATCAAGGTGCGGGTGAGCGGACGGTTGAATGGAAACGAAATCGCGCGCTCGGAATGGTACTTGCAGGGACGCTTGCCGCTGCACACGCTGCGGGCCGACATCGAATACGGTTTTTCGGAAGCCAGGACCACGTACGGCGTGATCGGCGTGAAGTGCTGGGTATACAAGGGCGAGATTCTTCCGGCCAAGAAGCGGGAACAGCAGACAGGCGTGGGAGCGTTTTAGGAAATCTGCGCGCGGGGCGAGTTTCGTGGCGTCCGAGATCCTTCGCGAGACAAGACGTCTCGCTCAGGATGACAAGAATAGAGAGTTGACTTATGTTGATGCCAAAGAAAGTGAAGTACCGGAAGCAGCAGCGCGGGCGCATGACCGGCAAGGCCTGGCGCGGAAGCACGCTGGCGTTCGGGGATTTCGGGCTGAAGGTGCTTGAGCCTGGCTGGATCACCGACCGGCAGATCGAAGCCAGCCGCGTGGCCATGACCCGGTTTGTGAAGCGCGGCGGCAAGATTTGGATTCGCGTGTTTCCCGATAAGCCGGTGACCAAGAAGCCGGCCGAAACCCGTATGGGCAAGGGCAAGGGAGCACCTGATCATTGGGTCGCGGTGGTGCGTCCGGGAAAGATTCTGTTTGAGATGGAAGGGGTCACGATCGTGGATGCGACCGAGGCCATGCGTTTGGCATCGCACAAGCTTCCACTGCGCACGACTTTGGTCAAGCGCGAAACGGCGCACTAGAAAGGTTTGCGCTGGAGAGCGAGAACCGGAAACTGGAAAGTGATTGTATGAAATCCGACAAGATTCGCAACTTAACCGACGCCGAGCTCCAGCATCAGGGGCAGGATCTCGCGGACCAGCTGTTTAAGCTGAAATTTCAGCTGAACATGGGCCAGAGCGAAAGCCTGAAGAAGATGCGTGGGCTGCGCAAGGACATTGCGCGCGTCAAGACAATTTTAGGCGAGCGTTCGCGCTTGGCCGCAACGGAGAAACGATAATGGCGGAAGCCGCAAGCGGAAAGTCCGCAACCCCGAAGAACGAGAATGTGCAGGGCCGGCGCAAGGAAGTAGTGGGAGAAGTGGTCGCCAACCGCATGCAGAAGACCATCGTGGTCAAGGTGACGCGCAAGAAGGCACATCCGTTCTACGGCCGTGTGGTGGCGCGCAATAAGAAGTTCTACGCGCATGACGAAAAAAACGAAGCGCACGTGGGCGACGTGGTGCGGATCGAAGAGACCCGTCCGCTGTCGAAGTTGAAGCGCTGGAAGCTGAAAGACATTGTGCGCAAGACGGCGCTGGTACCGGAGATCGTGCTGGAGCAGGACAGCAAGTAGCCGCATTGGGGAAGGAACCGAGGGAGATTAGCCATGGCTGTGATGATGAGAAGCATGCTGGAGGTGGCCGACAACTCCGGCGCCCGCAAGCTGCAAATGATTCTGCCGCTCGGCGGTTCCACCGGTCTGAATGCCGGCCTTGGCGACATAATCACCGCTGCCGTAAAGGAGTCGGCTCCGGATGGCCAGGTTCAGAAGGGCAAAGTGGTGAAGGCGGTAATCGTGCGCACGCGTAAGGAGCATCGCCGGCGCGACGGCACCTATATCCGCTTTGACCAGAACGCCGCGGTGCTGATCAACGATGCAGGTGAGCCGGTGGGAACGCGCGTTTTCGGTCCCGTGGCACGCGAGTTGCGCGAGAAGAAGTTTTTGAAGATCGTTTCGCTGGCGCCGGAAGTGATCTAGTACCGAGTCGCGAGTACCTGGTACCGAGAACAAGACTAAGAATTGAGACTCTGGAAATGCGAACTGTCAGCACAGAACATAAGCGAGTGGATATCCGCCGCAACGATAACGTGAAAGTGATCACGGGGCGGGATAAGGGCAAGGAAGGACGCGTGCTGCGCGTGTTTCCCAATGACGCCAAGCTTTTGGTGGAGCACGTGATGATGGTGAAAAAGCACGTGCGGCCGAACCCGCAGCGCAACATCAAGGGTGGAATCGCAGAGCAGGAGAGCCGGATTGCGATTTCCAACGTGCAACTTGTGTGTCCTACGTGCGGCCCGGTACGGATCGGACACGAGATGCGCGGCGATCGAAAAGTCCGCGTGTGCAAGAAGTGCGGTACTACGCTGGATAAATAAGGCTGGATAAATAGCAAATTATCTTACGAACCGGTACCCATTCCGAAACCGTGAGAGAGAGTTGAAGAGACGCGATGGCGAAAGATAGAGACAGGAAGGGCTCGAAGGATTCGGCGCAGGAGCAAAAGGCTCCGGCACAGGCGCATCACAGCGCCAAGGAGCGGCCGCGACTGCGCTCCAAGTTCGAAAAGGAAGTGGCGCCGGTTCTGTTGAAAGAGCTTGAGCTGACGAACACGATGGCGGTTCCGCGCCTCAATAAGATCGTCGTCAACATGGGCATGGGCGAGGCCACGCAGAACTCGAAGATTCTCGATCCTGCGGTGAACGAGTTAGGGCAGATCACCGGCCAGAAGCCGATTATCACCAAGGCCAAGAAATCGATCGCGGCTTTCAAAGTGCGCGAAGGGCAAGCCATCGGAACCATGGTGACGTTGCGCGGCGACCGCATGTACGAGTTTTTCGACCGGCTGGTGAATATCGTTCTGCCGCGAGTACGCGACTTCCGCGGCGTGTCGACTAAATCGTTCGATGGGCGGGGCAACTACACGCTTGGCCTACACGACCAGTTGATCTTCCCGGAGATTTCCTACGAGAAGGTCGACAAGCAAAAGGGAATGAACGTCACCATTGTGACCACGGCGGCGAATGACAACCAGGCGCGGCTGCTGTTGAAGCATCTGGGCATGCCGTTCCGGACGCAATAGGAGTCAAGGTTTCAGAGTTTCGGGGTTTCAAAGTTTCGGGATACGACAACGAAGAGTCTTTAAGGATTTCATGACTACAGCGAAACGAGTGAAGGACGCGAAGATCGAAAAGAAGTTTGAATTGGCGCGCAACAATAAGGAGAAGACGCCCAAGTTTTCCACGCGCCGACACAACCGCTGCAAGATTTGTGGACGGCCGCGGGCTTATTTGCGTAAGTTCGGCTTGTGCCGCTTGTGTTTCCGGGGGCTCGCCCTGCGCGGGGAGATTCCTGGAGTCGCGAAGTCGTCGTGGTAGCGCGGGGCGCGGGTCCGTGGAGCGGGAGATCCTTCGCGAGACAAAAAACGTCTCGCTCAGGGTGACAGGGCTGAAAAGAACGTGTCGCTCAGGATGACAAACTGAAGCAAGTAGTAAGCAAGCCGCTGCAGGTTCTCCGCTGAATGCGGAGCGAACGGGTGGCGAGAGGAGAAGCAAACGATGAGGTTGACCGATCCGGTCGCAGATATGCTGACGAGGGTGCGCAACGCGCTACAGGCGCGGCACCAGAAGGTGGACGTCCCGGCCTCGCGGCTGAAGGTGGAGATTGCCCGCATCCTGAAGGAAGAGGGCTACATCTCGAACTTCAAGGCCACGGAAGAAGAAGGTCACAAGGTCATCCGGATTTATTTGAAATACGGCGCGCACAACGAGGCGGCGATTTCGAAGGCGGAGCGCGTGTCGCGTCCGGGCTGCCGCGTCTACGTGCGGCGAAGCGAGATTCCACGCGTGCTGGGCGGCATGGGAATCAACATCCTTACGACGCCGCGCGGAGTGATGACGGGACGCCAGGCGCGCAAGGAAGGCGTGGGCGGCGAGTTGTTGTGCGAAATCTGGTAAGGACGCAGGCAAGACGCAGCAAGCTGCGTCTCGTCTCTACGAATTACGAATAAAGAGACCTTATGTCACGAATTGGAAAAAAGCCGATCCCGATCCCCAAAGGGGTGACGGTCAAAATCGAAGGCAACACGGTGTTGGTGCAGGGGCCGAAGGGCAAACTGGACACGGCTCTTCCCCCGGGCATCACGGTGGAGCAGAAGGACGGCAACATTATCGCCATCCGCGAGAACGATTCGCAGGCCGCTTTGCACGGACTGGCGCGCGCCCTAGTGAATAATGCCGTCGAAGGCGTGACCAAGGGGTGGACGCGCGACCTGGAAATCGTTGGTATTGGCTACCGCGCCGAGATGAAGGGCAAAGGGATGGTGGTATTCAGCCTGGGTTACTCGCATCCCATCGAATATCCGCTTCCCACGGGCGTTGAGGCGGCTGTCGATCCCAAGCAAACGAAGATTTCGCTTACCGGAATCGACCGCCAGCAGGTGGGACAGGTGGCGGCGGAAATGCGCTCGCTGCGTCCGCCTGATCCGTACAAGAATAAGGGTGTGCGGTACGCGGGCGAGCGGTTGAAGAAGAAGGTTGGCAAGACCGGAGCGAAGTAACCCGGCCAAGGACAGATCTTATGTTTACGAAGAAATCGAAGAACCAGAAGCGCGGACACATTCACGACCGCATCCGCAAGAAGATGCAGGGAACGGCGGAGCGTCCGCGGCTGAATGTCTACCGTTCGCTGAATCACATCTACGTGCAGGTCATCGACGACTTGCACGGCCAGACGCTGGTTTCGGCAAGTTCCGCCGAGGGCAAGAAAGAAGACCGGCGAACCGGGGGCAACGTGGCGGCAGCGAAAGAGCTTGGCAAGACCATCGCCGAGCGCGCCAAAGCCAAGGGCGTGACCAAAGTCGTTTTTGACCGCGGTGGCTACATCTATCACGGGCGGGTGAAGGCGCTGGCTGATGCGGCACGTGAAGGCGGGTTGCAGTTCTAGGAATTGAGCGATTGTGCAATTGAGTCATTGGGCGATTGAAAATGCGTTCAGCGATGGTTTTCAATCGCAAAATCACCCAATCACCAATCGCCAAATGAAACGAGAGTCTAAGAATGCCAACAGTCGTTAAGAAGCTCGATGCAAATTCGTACCAGTTGAAAGACCAGGTGGTGGCCATCAACCGCGTCACCAAAGTGGTGAAGGGCGGCAAGAACCTTTCGTTCGCGGCGCTGGTGGTGGTGGGCGATCCGTCGGCGGCGGTGGTGGGCCACGGCGCGGGCAAGGCCAAGGAAGTTCCGCAGGCGATTCGCAAGGCGATTGAGGCTGCGAAGAAGAATTTGATTAAGGTGAACCTGACACAAACTTCGATTCCGCACCTGATCCTGGGACGCTACGGTTCCGGGAAAGTGCTGCTGAAGCCCGCTCCGGAAGGCACGGGAGTGATTGCCGGCGGCGCAGTGCGCGCGGTAATGACTTCGGTGGGAATTCAGAACGTGTTGACGAAATCAATCGGCACGACAAACCCGCACAACGTGATCAAGGCGACATTCGACGCGCTGCGTCATTTGAAGAGCAGGGAGAGCGTTGCGGCCATGCGCGGCAAAACCGTACAGGAGCTGTAGAACCGAGTACCCGAGAGACGGAACTGAGGAATTTGTGATGACGACGAAAAAACCGAAGGCGGTTGCGGGAAAGATTCACTTAAAGTGGGTGGTTTCCGCCATTTGCGCCCCGGTGAAACAGAAGCTGGTGGTGAAGGGTCTGGGATTCACGCGGCTGAACCAGGTGATTGAGCGTCCGGACAACGCGGCGATCCGCGGCATGGTGGCCAAGGTTCCGCATCTGGTGGAGATCTTGAAGTAGGCGCTGACGACTGAGAGCTTATTTATGAATTTATCGAACATTCGAGCACCGAAGAAGGCGTCAGAAAAGCGCAAGCGAGTGGGGCGCGGCATGGGCTCCGGCATGGGGAAGACCTCCACTCGCGGACACAAGGGCCAGCGCTCACGCACCGGTATGCGCCTGATCCGCGGATTTGAAGGCGGCCAGATGCCGCTGCACCGCCGCATGCCGAAGCGCGGCTTCACCAACATCTTCCGCAAGGAATTCAACATCGTCAGCCTGGAGCGCCTGGTGGCGCTGGGTGAAGAATTGCACGCGGCGCCGATCACGCCGGAAGTGCTCCGCAAAGCTGGAGTGATCAAGGCCAAGCACCCGGTAAAGATTCTGGGCGATGGCGAACTCACCATCGCAATCACCGTACACGCACACAAATTCTCCAAGTCGGCGACGGAAAAAATCACCAAAGCAGGCGGCAAGGTTGAGGTCTTGCAGTAATGGCTGAGAGTGGAGTATTTCCAATCTGGGGGAAGCTGGCGAACATCTTCCGCATCCCGGACCTGCGCAAGCGGGTACTGTTCACGCTGGCCATGCTTGCTGTTTACCGGCTGGGCGGGCATCTTCCCACGCCGGGCGTGAACTTCCTCAAGCTGGAAGATTTCTTTAATCAGAATCGGGGATCGCTTCTCGGTTTTGTCGATTTGTTTTCCGGCGGTAATTTGCGCCGCCTGACCATCTTTGCCCTGGGGATCATGCCGTACATCACGGCATCGATCATTCTGCAGCTTTTGACCGTGGTGTATGAGCCGCTGGCCAAGCTGCAAAAAGAAGGCGAGATGGGCCGCAAGAAAATTACCCAGTGGACTCGCTACATCACGGTCATTCTCAGCGCGGTGCAGTCGTTTGGCATCGCCATCGGCCTCGAGAAAGCTGGAGACTTCGTGCTCCATCCCGGTCCTGGGTTCATCTTGATGACTATGCTGACTCTGACGACAGGCAGCGCATTCATCATGTGGCTGGGCGAGCAGATCACCGACCGTGGCATTGGCAACGGTATGTCGCTGCTGATTTTTGCCGGCATTGTCGTAGGCCTGCCCCGCGGCGTACAGGATCTTTTTGAAAAAGCCAGGAATGGCACCTGGGGAGCGATTACCCCTGTGCTGATGGCGGGCCTGGTCGTATTCATGGTTGCGGTGGTGGCGTTCATTGTATATGTGGAGCGCTGCGAGCGGCGCATCCCCGTGCAATATGCCAAGCGCGTGGTCGGACGCAAAGTGATGGGTGGACAGTCCACGCACCTGCCGTTGCGGGTGAACGCGGGTGGCGTGATGCCGGTCATCTTCGCGTCTTCGATCCTCACTTTGCCGCAGACCATCGGTTACGGATTGAAAAACAGCCGCTACTTCGGTGACTTGATTCGCTGGCTGGGCTGGGGCGAGCCGCTCTACACATTGTTGTACGCTCTGGGCATCATTTTCTTCGCGTACTTCTACGTGTCGATCGTTTTCAATCCCAGTGAAGTTGCCGACAACATGCGGAAGTACGGTGGCTTCATTCCCGGCATACGTCCGGGCAAGCGCACGGCCGACTACATTAACGAAGTCCTGACCCGCATCACGCTGGTGGGGGCGCTGTACCTGATCATTATCTCGTTTATTCCCGAATGGATGATCACCGGCATTCACTTGAATCACCTGCCTTTCTGGCTGGGAGGGTCGCTGTTTGAGCGGCTTCCGGTGTGGGTGACCAACGGGCTGGGGGTGAATTTTTATTTTGGCGGAACGTCATTGCTGATTGTGGTGGGCGTGGCCATGGACACGGTGACGCAGATCGAGGCGCAGTTGATCATGCGCCACTATGATGGCTTCACGCCGCGGAGCGGACGCATTCGCGGTCGCCGAAACTGGTCGTAGATATCGAGCGATTGTGCGATCGGGCGATTGTGCGATTGCGAGGTTGGTTGATTGAGGAGGGTTGGATTCGTGATCTCTACGGGAGATTGTCAATCACTCAATGGCTCAATCGCCCAATGACTCAATTTCGAACTCGATGGCGCAGGAAACCTCACGCGATGTAGGTCCCGTGGTTCTGCTTGGACCGCCGGGTGCCGGAAAGGGTACGCAGGCCAAGCGCATCATGGAGCGCTACCAGGTTCCGCAGGTCTCCACCGGAGACATCCTGCGGTACAACGTGGCGCAGGGGACGGAACTCGGAGTGGCTGCCAAGGCGGTCATGGCGCGTGGAGAACTGGTTTCCGACGACTTGGTTTGTGAGATGGTCCGGTTGAGGCTGAGGCAGCCGGATTGCAAGCGCGGTTACATACTGGACGGGTTTCCGCGGACTGCGGCCCAGGCTGGATGGCTGGATGCGCTGCTCGACGACAAGCTCTTTGACAACTCGCGCCCGACTCGCGCCTGGCCAATTGTGATCCGTCTGGACGTGGACTATAATCAATTGTTGCTCCGGATCTCTGGACGCCGTTCTTGTCCCACCTGTGGGCGGATCTATAACGTCCACTTCCAGCCGCCCCGCATCGATGAAGTTTGTGACGTTGAGGGGGCGAAGCTGGTGACCCGCAATGACGACCGGCTGGAAGTAATTGGTCCGCGCCTGGCGGCTTACCAGGAGCAAACTACTCCGGTGGCGGACTATTACCAGCGCACCGGCAGATTGATCTCGATCAATGGCGACCGGCCAGTGGACGAGGTTACCGAAGAGATTTTCAGGATTCTTGAAGACCATCATGCTTGAGGGTCATCAAACTTAGGAATGGCGATCGTGTGCAAATCGGCGGCGGAGATTGAGCGGATGCGGCAGAGCGGGCGCATCGTGCGCCAAGTTCTCGATCACGTGCGCTCGATGGTCGCGCCGGGCGTTACTACGATGGATCTGGAGCGCGCCGCCGAGAAGAAGATTGCGGAACTCGGGGCCAAGCCGGCATTCAAGGGATATTACGATTATCCCTGTGTTTTGTGTACCTCGGTGAACGAAGAGATTGTGCATGGCATCCCGTCGGAAAAGCGGGAGTTGAAGGACGGCGATATCGTTTCGATCGATTGCGGCGTGGTGCTCGACGGTTACTACGGGGATGCGGCGATTACGGTTCCGGTGAGCGAGGCGGTGAAGCCGGAGTTGCGCAAGCTGCTCACGGTGACGGAGGAGTCGCTTTACCGCGGTATCGACCAGGCGCTGATTGGCAACTCGGTGGGCGATGTTGGAGCGGCCGTACAGGAGCATGTTGAGGCCAACGGCTTCAGCGTGGTTCGGGAATTCGTGGGGCATGGTATTGGGACCCGCCTGCACGAAGAGCCGCAGGTGCCGAACTACGGGGCGCGGGGTCATGGAGCGAAATTGCGGGAAGGCATGGTGATTGCAATCGAGCCCATGGTGAATTGCGGTAAGCCGGAAACGCGGGTGCTCGGCGACAAGTGGACGGCAGTCACCGCTGATGGCAGCTTCAGCGCGCACTTCGAGCATTGCGTGGCGGTGACGAAAGATGGGCCGGTGATTTTGACAAGATAGTGGCCAGTGGTCAGTGACCAGTGGTCAGTAGGATCAAAGGCGGTTACTGGCCACTGATCACTGATTTCAAGGAGTCGATGAGCAAAGAAGACGCGATTGAAGTGATGGCAGTGGTTCTGGAACCCCTGCCCAACGCCATGTTCAAGGTGGAACTGGAGAATAAGCACCAGGTGCTGGCGCATGTTTCGGGCAAGATGCGCAAGAACTTTATCCGCATTCTGCCCGGCGACAAAGTCGCGGTGGAGCTTTCGCCCTACGATTTGAATCGCGGACGGATTGTTTATCGCTATAAATGAACGTCGTTTTCTCCGTTGAAGGATTTTGCTGACGGCTGAAAGCTGACGGCTGAAAGCTGGTTTATGAAAGTACGAGCATCGGTAAAGAAAATCTGTGACAAGTGCAAGGTCATCCACCGCAAGGGTGTGGTGCGGGTGATCTGTGTCAACACGAAACACAAACAGCGCCAGGGCTAAGCTAACCGAATTGATCCCTGCCGCACGGAATTTAAGGACCGGAGTTTAAGGACAAGCTATGGCACGTATCGCAGGCGTTGATTTACCGCGCCAGAAGCACATCAACATCGCGCTGACCTACATCTATGGCATCGGGCACCCGCGCGCCGGCAGCATTCTCGACGAGGCCAAGGTGGACCCCATGAAAAAGGTCCAGGACCTCAGCGAAGAGGAAGTCAACCGCATCCGAACCGTGATTGAGTCGCAAGGGATGGTGGAGGGCGATCTGCGCAAGGAAGTTTCGATGAACATCAAGCGGCTCATCGAAATCGGCTCCTACCGCGGCTTCCGTCACCGCCGCAATCTGCCGGTCCGCGGACAGCGCACGCATACCAACGCGCGCACCCGCAAGGGACCGCGCAAGGGTACGGTCTCGACCAAGAAGAAGGCGACGTCGAAAACATAGAAACCAGTTCTCAGTTCTCAGTTCTCGGTTCTCAGTTAAAACCGGGATTACTGAGAACTGGGAACTGAGAACTGAGACCTGATTTATGGCTAAACCAGCAGCAGCGGGCGGCACTGCCGCACCGGAGAAAAAAGGCAAGAAGAAGACGTTCAAGAAGAAGGAGCGCAAGCATGTTCCGCATGGACTGTGCTATGTGCAGGCCTCCTTCAACAACACGATCGTGACCATCACCGACATGAACGGCAACGTTTTGTCGTGGAAGAGTTCGGGATCACTGGGTTTCCGCGGATCGCGTAAAGGCACACCGTTCGCCGCGCAGCAGGCGGCCTCGAACGCGGCCAGCATGGCGCGCGATCATGGCGTTCGCAGCGTGGACGTGCGCGTCAGCGGCCCCGGTTCCGGCCGTGAATCGGCGGTGCGTGCTCTGGCGTCGTCCGGCATTGAAGTGCGCTCTATACGCGACGTGACGCCGATCCCGCACAATGGGTGCCGTCCCCCGAAGCGCCGTAGGGTGTAAGAAAGTGGCCAGTGGTCAGTGACCAGTGGCCAGTAGGATCAAAAGCGGTTGCTGGCCACTGAACACTGGCCACTGACCACTGATTTTCGTCCGGGACGAAGGGTGAAGCCAAACCCGTAAACCGGTCATCTAAAAGGAGAACAACTTGGCCCGTTATACCGATCCAGTCTGCCGTCTATGCCGCCGCGAGGGCATGAAGCTTTTCCTCAAAGGCGCAAAGTGTTTCAGCGATAAGTGCCCCATCGAGAAGCGCAACTTCGCTCCCGGACAACATGGGAAAGACCGCAAGGCCAAGATTGTTGGCTACGGCCTGCAGTTGCGCGAGAAGCAGAAGGCGAAGCGCATTTACTTTACCCTGGAAGGCCAGTTCCGCAACTACTTCGAGAAGGCCGCGCGCACTCGTGGCGTGACTGGCGAACTGCTCTTGCAGCAACTGGAGCGGCGGCTGGACAACGTGGTTTATCGTCTGGGATTTGCACAATCCCGGCGTCAGGCGCGGCAGTTGGTGCGCCACGGGCACGTCGCCGTGAACAACCGCAAGGTTAACATTCCTTCGTATGAAGTGAGTGCGGGCGAAGAAATCGCGATCCGCGAGAACAGCAAGAAGCTGGTCATCCTGGAAATGGCTAAGGAGTTCGCCAGCCATGGCACGCTGCCAAACTGGCTGGAAGTGAATCGCGATGCGTATACGGCGCGGGTGCTGTCGTTGCCTAAGCGCGAAGATATTCAGCTGCCAGTGAATGAGCAGCTGATCGTGGAGTTGTACAGTAAGTAGTAAGGCGTCGTTAGTCGATGGTCGTTAGCCGTTAGCCGTGTGTGGCAAACGAAACAATGGCAAACGACCAACGACGGTTTACCGGTCCACACATTCGAGCCAAACCAGCCTTTTCCGGCGGCGATCTGAATTGGACCATTCAGGGAGCCGGGATTGAGCCAAACGGCCGAAGGAGAAACAAATGCTTTGGAAAGGTTTTCAGAAACCGAAACGTCTCGCAGTTGATACTTCCACGCTCACCGACAAGTACGGGATTTTCTGGGCGCAGCCTTTTGAGCGCGGCTTCGGCACCACCGTGGGCAATGCCCTGCGGCGCGTGCTGCTGAGTTCCATTGAAGGGGCCGCCGTTACCGCAGTGAAGATGGAGGGCGTGCTTCACGAATTCCAGTCGATCCCCGGAGTGGTGGAAGACGCGACCGACATCATCCTCAACCTGAAGCAGATTCCATTCAAGCTGGCTGGCGATGCACCGAAGGCGATCTATCTTCGCGCCGATCAGCCCGGAGTGGTCACCAGCGGCATGATCGAAGCCGATGGCGACGTGGAAGTTCTCGACAAGGACGTTTACATTGCCACTGTCAGCGAAGGCGGCAAACTCGACATGGAAATGCGCCTGAAGCGCGGCCGCGGCTACACTTCCGCCGACAAGAATTTCGACGAAGACCTCGGCATCGGATTCATTCCCATCGATTCCGTGCACTCGCCGGTACGCAAGTGCAACTACACGGTCGAAGCGGCGCGTCTCGGCCAGATCACCGACTACGACAAGCTCACTCTCGAAGTTTGGACCAACGGCTCGATCACTCCTGCCGACGCCATCGGTTTGTCGGCGAAGCTGATGAAGGATCACATGAATATCTTCATCAACTTCGAGGAAGAGATCGAAACTGGCACGTCGTCCTCGGACGATCGCAAGCCCGAGATCCACAACGAGAACCTGAACCGGTCCGTCGAGGAGCTGGAGCTTTCCGTCCGCAGCTATAACTGCCTGAAGAATGCGAACATTCAGACCATCGGCGAGCTGGTGCAGAAGACGGAATCGGAAATGCTGAAGACCAAGAACTTCGGCCGCAAGTCGCTGAACGAGATCAAGGAGATTCTTTCTTCGATGGGTCTGAGCCTCGGCATGAAGATCGACGAGCACGGCAACGCCGTGCCCGGCCCGACTTCGAATCTGGTCCTGCCGGCTTCGGCCTACGGCCCGGACGACCAGCTTTAAGAACAGTGGTCAGTGGCTAGTGGGCAGTGGTCAGAAAGAAACCGCTAGCCGCTGACTTTAGATAGACGAGACTGAATACGGGCCACTGACCACTGGCCACTGACCACTGAGGTCCACCATGCGTCACAAAGTAGCAGGCTACAAACTCGGACGGAACACCGCGCACCGGCGCTCGCTGCTGCGGAACCTGGTCACGTCGGTGATCGTGGAGGAGCGGGTCGAGACGACCGTTCCCAAGGCCAAGGCAGCAAAGCCCATCGTCGAGAAGATGATTACTCTCGGCAAGCGCGGCGACCTCGCCGCCCGCCGCCTGGCCGGCGCTTACCTCATGACGGACGCGGCGCTCGTGAAGCTGTTCGACACCGTCGGACCGCGCTTTGGAGACCGCAACGGCGGATACACCCGCATCATTCGCACGGGGTGGAATAAGGGCGACGGTGCAGACAAAGCCTTCCTCGAACTGCTGGGCAGTGAAAAAGTGCTGGACGAAAAGCGCGAGAAACGCGCCGAAGCCCGCGCCAAGAAGGTCGCCGAGGCCAAGAAGGCGATGGAAGAGGCCGAAGCGCAGGCGCAGCACGATGGCGGCGTGGAACCAGTCAAGGAAGAATCCGAAGACAAGAAATAGCTGTATGGGGACCATTTAAGGACACGGTGCAAGCCGTGTCCTTATTTCTTTCTACGCAGTTGTTTTAACACTTGTCATTCCGACTTGGGCGCAGGCCCAAGGAGGAGCCAGTTTTTGGCAGCTTCTCCAAATTCCCCACTATTCCCCACTCGTACATGTCCTTCCGTGGCCCCCGGCGGTAATCTTGCCGTAATTTGCCAGCCATATAAAATTTCTCTCAGATGGGATTCACTCGAATACAGATCGGCATTGCTGTCGGCGTGGCAGCGCTGCTGGTGTTTGGATTTCTCGGCTATATCTGGTGGCTGAGCAATCAGGGGCCGGTGCTGGCGCGCTCCGAAGACCACGATCCGCTGACGGGTCTGCCGGTCAGCATCCGGATGAATCCGCTGCGCGACCGCACCATCGAGCACAGCGCTAATCTATTTCTCCGCCAGTTGCGAGATGGTCACTGCGACGAATTGCTCTCCGTGTGGGAGCACGACTATCGCAAGAAGTATGCCCACTTCATCTGCACATCAGAGGCGCAGCATCCGCTGCTTTCCTGGGAATTGGCGGAGTGGGAGAGCGCCCCGCCGCTGACGATTCTTCACTACCGCGGCAAGCGCAGTTACGGTGCAAGCCAGCCGGGATCCTATAAAGAACTCTTCACTGTGACGACCGAGAAAAAAGATGGACAGTGGGTTGTGACTAAGTACGATGCCATGTACTGAGCAGCAGTTCTCAAGTTCCAGGGTCTCAGTCTTTGGTCCTCTCCTCCGTGGTAAAACCTATTCATGTCCGTCTCGTCTTCCGAGCGCGAACCTTTCGCTGCCCGCATCTACGCTTTCGGCATCACTTCTTTCCTGAACGACACGGCCAGTGAGATGGCGTATTGGGTGCTGCCGGCGTTTCTGGCGTCACTGGGGGCGGGGCCGGCGCAGTTGGGATTGATTGAGGGCGTCGCCGAAAGCGTGGCGTCGTTTGCCAAGCTTTTCTCCGGATATCTTACCGACCGCATCGAGCGCCGCAAGCCGGTTGTGGTCGCCGGATACTTCGCCGCCAATGCCGTGAAGCCTCTGCTCGCCCTTGCAACGTCATGGGTACATATTCTGTTGATCCGCTTCACTGACCGTCTCGCCAAAGGTGTGCGTGGAGCGCCGCGCGACGTGATGGTCGCTGAGTCTGTGCCGAAGAACCATCTGGGCTCGGCCTACGGACTGATTCAGTCTATGGATTCAGCTGGGGCCATAGCAGGGCCTCTGGCCGCGCTGGTATTGCTTGCGCACTTCGGAATTAGAAGCGTGTTCTGGGCGGCTGCCATCCCGGGAGCGTTGTGCGTGCTGGTTGCGCTGCTGGGGATTCGAGAGACTCCGCGCTCGCGTAGGAAAGATTCCGCGCCAATCGCTCCGTCAAAGAGGGCCGCACTCCCTTCGATGTCACGGGAAAGAACTGCGAATATCAAACTTCCCGCCAGCTTCTACGTCGTTCTCGTTGCGGTGACGCTTTTTTCTCTGGGGAATTCGAGCGACATGTTTCTCGTCTTGCGGGCGCAGAATGTGGGAATTCCTGTAGCTCTCGCGCCGCTGCTTGGCCTGGTTTTCAATATCACGTACACCCTCGCGTCTTGGCCTGCCGGTTGGTTCAGCGACCACGTCTCGCGCCGGCTGGTCGGCTCGGTGGGCTATGTGATTTTTGCCGCGGTCTATTTGGTTTTTGGACGCGCGCCTTCCACCCTGGCCATTTGGATCGCGATGGCAGTGTACGGTTTCTATAATGCACTAACGCAGCCTGTGCTGAAGGCCCTGGTGGTGGAGACGGTTGCAGAGAACGTGCGCGGGCGCGCTCTCGGCATCTATTTCTTTGTGACCAGCATAGCCACATTGGCTGCAAGTTTGATAACGGGCGAATTGTGGAAGCACTACGGCGCGTCGATTCCGTTCAACGTTTCGGCGGCGCTCTCCCTGGTTGCTGCGGGAATTCTGCAGATTGCGAAGCGCAGCCCGGAGCTAACCGCGAAGTCATGATGCGCCGGTCCTGTCGTGTCCAAGAGTTTCCCTTTAACCTGCGTACGCCACGCCCTGGTTAGCCGGAAATGGAATGAACCGAGTTGCCAACAACGTCTTTTTTTCGTCTCCGCATCCACCATAGAAAAATCAGCAACTGGGCTCCGATGCCCGCGCAAGTGTCGAGAACGACATCGCTCACCGCGCCCGTGCGTGACGGGATGAAGCTCTGGTGCCACTCGTCGAGGCTGGCGACGAGAGCGGTGCCCAGAATTGCGATGGTTGCCCAGCGCGGAGTCCATTTCACGTCGCTCATTGCGGTCAATGTTGCACGCCACGCGCGGAAAAGCAGAATGCTCAGTGTGGCGTAGCCGACGATGTGGCCGGCTTTGCGAATGTAGAAGTGCCAAACCTCGAAGCGATCCCAGTCCATGCCGAAGAGGAAATGCAGCAGCGGATAAAGAATGCGGCTGGTGTTTCGCGCGGAGAGCAGGGCGCTGGATTCTATGGCAATCAGGATGAGCCAGAGAATCGCGGCTATCCAGGCCTTCAGAACGTCGTGGCGATCGGAGCTCAAGCGCGCGGGTTACTCGACGCCATAGTTGGGCGCCTCGCGAGTGATCATGACGTCGTGGACGTGACTCTCGCGGAGACCGGCGCCGCTGATGCGCACGAAGCGCGTTTTCTGCAGAAGTTCGGCGATGGTGGCGCAGCCGCAGTAGCCCATGCCGGATTTCAATCCGCCGACCATCTGATGGACGATCATCGCGACAGACCCGCGGTAGGGGACGCGTCCTTCAATACCCTCGGGGACAAGTTTGCCGAGGCGGTTGGATTCGCCGTCCATGGAAGAAACGGCGGCAGAAGAGTCACCCTCTGTGTTCTGAAAGTAACGCTCGCTGGAGCCCTGCGCCATGGCGCCGATTGAGCCCATGCCACGATAGGACTTGAAAGAGCGGCCTTGATACAGGATCAGCTCGCCCGGACTCTCGTCGGTGCCGGCAAAGAGTGATCCGATCATCACCGCACTTGCGCCGGCAGCCAGTGCCTTGGTGACATCGCCGGAATATTTGATACCCCCGTCCGCGATGATGGGAACGCCAGCATCTTTCGTGGCGCGGTAGGCCTCGGCGATGGCGGTGATCTGGGGCACGCCTGCGCCTGTGACCACGCGGGTGGTGCAGATGGAACCGGGGCCAATGCCGACCTTGATGCCGTCGGCTCCGGCACGGGCCAGTTCGCACGCGCCGTCGAAGGTCGCGACGTTTCCGGCCAGCAGTTGCATCTCGGGCAGCTTCGACTTCACCAACTTCACTGCGTCGAGCACTTTGGTGGAATGACCATGGGCGCTGTCAATCGCAACCACGTCCACTTTGGCGGCGGCGAGTTCCTGGGCGCGCTCAAGAAAATCTCCGGTGGCGCCGATGGCCGCGCCTACGCGCAGGCGTCCGTGAGAATCCTTGGCGGCGTTGGGATACTTCAACTTCTTCTGGATGTCCTTTACGGTGATCAGTCCCTTGAGGTTGTATTTGTCGTCGACGACCAGAAGTTTTTCGACACGGTGCTCGTGGAGAATCTCTTCGGCGTCTTCGAGCGTGGTGCCCACGGGGACGGTGATGAGATTTTTCTTGGTCATCACGCGATCGATGGGAATGTCGAAGCGGGTTTCGAAGCGCAGGTCGCGGTTGGTCAGAATCCCGACGAGTTTGCCATGCTGGGTGATGGGCACGCCGGAAATCTTGTACTTGCGCATGATCTCGAGCGCATCGCTGACTTTGTCGGTGGGCGACATCGTCACCGGGTCGACGATCATGCCGCTTTCCGAGCGCTTCACTTTGTCGACTTCATTGGCCTGCTGCTCGATCGTCAGGTTGCGATGGATGATGCCGAGACCGCCCTGCTGGGCGAGCGCAATCGCCATGTGCGATTCAGTGACGGTGTCCATGGCGGCGCTGACGATAGGAATGTTCAGGCTGATGTTGCGGGTGAGCTGGGTCTGGGTGGTGGCCGTCGCGGGAATTACATCGGAACGCGCGGGTAAGAGAAGAACGTCGTCGAAGGTGAGAGCTTCGGGTACGGGAAAATGAATCATAAATGTCTCGGAAATTCTCCCAGCCTGTGGGGTGAATCTTTATTCTAGAGAGGGCACGGGCTTGAGGCAAATGGGACGAACTCAAGGTGAACCTTCGGAGTTGTCGCTAGGCGACATCAGTGCGGTCGGTCGAGAAGGGTTGAGGGGACATCCGATGCTGGGCGGGAAGCGAAATAGCAGTGGTAGTATCTTGACGAGTTATGGTCGAACGACCGAGCCGGCGGCGGCGGACCAGTGAAAAGCGGTACACAAAGCCGGCCTTAAGAATGCCGTGCAGGGATGACGTATTGTTGGCGCCGCTAAAAATCCACGCTGATCTGCCCTCCCGGAGAAGACTTGCGGCGGCCTGGCGAATGGCGGTTACGTAGTGGCCGTGACCGCGATCTGCTGCGGGCGTCCAACAGTCGAAAATCATGGCAGCGCGGGGAGCAGGCGGAGGCTCGAGGCTGTAGTCGATCTCTGACAAACGAAAACCCTCATAGTTGGTTATCCAAAAAAAATGGATGGGCTTGCCCGCTTCATCCTGCAGAAGAAACCCTGAAGCGCCTGGTTTGGGGAAACGTTTGGCACACCGCATCAGGTAGCGGAGGGTGTGGACATCGCCGGCATTGAGGATCGAAGCCTCGACCAGGTGCTCCCGGGTCAGAGGCAGGATTTGAATGGCAGGTGCATCGGGAACTTGAGCGGCGGGAGCATCAAAGAGCAAGACTTCTTCCTGCGAGGCAACGGATCTCCCGGCCTTCCGAATTGATTGTCGAAGGGTTGCACTGACCCCAGTTTCCTCAATGCGACTTGCCACGGCCTGGTAAAAGGCTCTGGCACCGCGGAGTCTGTCTCCAAACTCCGGAAAGCGGGAGGCCGTGCTGGTCAACATCTCGCGGCCAACCCTCATCACGTGCCTCGGAAAGCCGCGAGACAGGTGAACGTATCGCGTCTTCCGGACATTGTTGGCAAATCGTTCTTTGTAGGGCTCGTCTCCAAGTCCAAGGTCGAGCCATTTTAGAGAAGCATCCCTGGCCCCTTCCTCGACCAAGAGGCGAAGCAGGCAGGATCCTGGAGATACGTGCTCATACTCCATCTGGAAAGTTGGCAAGTACCAGAACCAGCTCCCACCAAAGCGGAAACCATAGTTCCAGGCAACGGGCCGCCCGTCGATTTCCAACTGGCTGATTTTCAGCCAGCCGGAATGAGACAGCAGATCGCTAAGGTGGTGCAAGAACGTACGCCGCTCGGGTCCAACCAGCGGGCTAACGCGGTTGCTGGCCAGAAACCGCGAAATTTGAGCTGAAACGATCGACTCAAGACTTGTCCCTATCTGTTCCGGCGCCGTCAGGTGGATAACTCTCACTGCCCCAAGGCTGGTAAGCTTCTTCAGCGCTCGTCTCTCCCTGCCCTTGTTGGCTAACGTTTGCAAGAGCGTTTCGCGTTGTTCTTCGCCTTCAAGCTGGACGACGCCGCAATTGTAGGCAGTGCGCGAGGTGACGTAAAAGCGGCTCGATCCGGCCACGCCCGGAAGTTCCTGGAGGGTGGCTGAGTTCGACGGTACGTTGGCCAGGACCAAATCGCTGAGGCCGAGCTTCTGTATTTCTTCCAGGAGGGCAAGGATCACAGCTCTGCGATTCGCCGGAGTGCTTACGATATCGCAGTAATCCGCCGTGCTGGACGTCAGGAAAAAAGCAGCCCGAGGCGCTTTTGGATCGATTGCCAGGGCCACAACGCCAGCGAGTTGGCCGGAATCGTACATGAGGAAAAGAAGGGGAGACAGGTGCTTCTGAAAGCCACGGCTGGCGGCCAATGCCCACTGGTAGGTGAAGAACACCTCTGGATGGTCCATCGCCAGCACCAGCGTGTTCCAGGCCTCAGAGAGATCGGGATCTTCCGGGATTTCTTTCAGAACCGTTACGCGCACAGTTTCTTTCGGACTTTCATTGCCATGAGACTTGCAGATTCGTCTAAAGAATGCCGCATTCCTGCTGAACACGCAACCCGCCTGTGAATCTAACCTCCCGCCGCGCGCTGCAGCCGGGTGTGAAGCCCACTCAGGTGAGCCGCGAACTCAGGAAGGGTCGTATCCCGGGTCACATGGGTCCGAGGAAGTTCGAAGGGATCGGAACCGCCGGTGCCCCAGTGTTCTACGTTGAGGAATGCACATGCGAACCCGGCTTCTCGAGCCAGGCGAATTTCTCGTTCTCCCGTGGTGGAAGGGTTGCCGAAGGGGTAGGCGAAGGCCCACACCGGCCGTTCCAGTGCGCGTTCCAGGTCGAGCTTGTTCTCTCGAATCTCGCGGCGAGCTTCGTCGTCGCTGCATAGCGACAAAACGGGATGGGACAGGGTGTGCGCTCCGATGCTCATTCCAGCCTCAGCCAACTGCCTCAGTTCAGCAATATTCAAGATGCGCCATCGTCGCTCAGAATGAAAAACTTGCGCCGGCCCGCATTCACTGCGCACAAGATCCATCCAAGCGGCGCGGGCTCTGGCGTCCAGTCGAGATGCCCTTCTTACTGTACTCCACCAGCGAGCCTGAAAACTTTCCGAAGGCGGAGATGGGTCTGCGTCCAAGGGAAGCTGGGAGGTTGGTCCGTTGAGCGGCGTGGCGCCCATTAAGCGGTAGAGTTCCTCATACCAAAGCATGCCGGGGTTAGCCTCGCACGAAGCCCCAGTCACGAAAAAAAGGCAGGAGACACCTTCGCTTTGCAGCACGGGAAGCATGTCCGTGAGCACGTTAACCAGACCGTCGTCGCAGGTCACCAGAACGGCGCGTGGAGGGAGCGGCTTGCCTTGCCCGATCCGGGCTCGAAAATCTTCAGGGTGAATTACATGGTAGTGAGCTTTGAGGAATTGGAGTTGCTGGCGAAATACCTCTGGCTGCACCAGATTTGCATCGAGAAAAACCTCTGGGTTGGAATGATCAGCCGGAACAACGCCATGGTAGTTCGCGACGGCATAGCCGCAGGGAGGCATCGTGTGATCGAGCCATCCGATTCGATACAACGCCGGATACACCGCGTATTTCAAAAGTGGGCTAACGAGCCGCATGGGTTGTAGTCCGGACACATTGTAGCAACCGAGCGAATTCGGCGTGTTGTCGCAAGGGTAGTGGGTAGACCATCGGCCTGCACTCCGATTGGGGCGATATCGGGAAAGTTTGAGGACTTGATATCATCGCAGTCGTAATAACGGGAGCGACTATGCGCGGACGGATTTTCTCTTTCTGTGTTCTGGGTTTTCTAACGACTGTCGTCGCGGCGCAGCAGTACGACCTGGTGATCGAGGGCGGCCGGGTCGTTGATCCTGAGACCGGGCTGGATGCGGTGCGCAATGTCGGCATCCGCGATGGGAAGATTGTCCGCGTCTCGGCAGAGGCGTTGAGCGGGCGTCGCATGGTTCATGCCAAGGGGTTGGTGGTCGCACCCGGGTTCATTGATCTGCACCAGCATGGGCAGGAACTGGAGAGCCAGCGGGTCAAGGCGCTTGACGGCGTAACCACGGCACTGGAACTGGAGATTGGAGCACCGGATGTGGCCCAGTTCTTGAAATCAAAGGAAGGGCACTCGCTCATTCACTACGGCACTTCGGCCAGCCATGTGGCGGCGCGGGCTGCGGTATTCGGCGCGCCGCTGCCCGCTGAGGTCATCGGACCGCATGCTGGCATCCCGGAGATCCTGCCCAAGAGCGGGCCTGCGACCGACCAGCCTGCTACTCCGGAACAAATCGAAGCCATGCGGCAACGACTGCGGGCGGAACTAGATGCTGGTGGCTTGGCCATTGGGATGGGCATTCAATACACGCCTGGAGCGACGCGGCTGGAAGTGATTGACATGTTCCGTCTGGCCGCCGAGCGCGGGCTGCCGGTCTACACCCACATGCGCGGTGCGGGACGGATCGAGCCGGGTTCTGCGATTGAGTCTGTCAGCGAAGTGATCGGAGCGGCGGCCATCACGGGCGCTGCGCTGCACATCGTACACATCAACAGCACTTGCCTGCGCGATTCGCTGGAGTGTCTTGCACTGGTGGAAGGCGCGCGCGCCCGCGGTCTGGATGTGACGACCGAGGCGTATCCCTATGTCGCGGGCATGACCGCGGTGAACTCGGCATTGTTCAACCCTGGCTGGCGGGAGAAACTCGGGATTGATTATGGAGACTTGGTGCTTCCCGATACTGGGGAGCACCTCACCAAGGCGCGTTTCGACGAATTGCATAATTCCAACACGACCCATTGGGTGCTGGTTTTCGCCAACACTCAAGAGGTAGTGGATAAAGTGATTCCTCATCCTCTGGTGATGATTGCGAGCGATGGAGCGCAGGGCCATCCGCGCAACGCTGGAACGTACTCGCGGGTGCTGGCGCAGTACGTACGCGAGAAGGGGACTGTCACGCTGATGGACGCGATCCGCAAGATGACACTGATGCCGGCGCAGATGCTGGAGCGGTCGACGCCCGCGGGGCGGCAGAAAGGCAGATTGCAAGAAGGAGCCGACGCCGACATTGTGGTGTTCGATGCTGGTACGATCAGCGACCGGTCTACTTTCGAGAAGCCAATGGAGCCGAGTGTGGGCGTCCGGTATTTGGTGGTGGGAGGAACTGTCGTGGTGGATGAAGGGAAGGTTGCGCCGGATGTGTTTCCGGGCCGGGCGATTTTGGGGCCGGGGAAAATTAGTTCTGGCAAAGGGCGTTGACAGCATAACCGTTCGCATGGGCCGGGCGGCCGAGATTGTTTCTGGACGGGTCACGAACGGAAGCTAGTGCTGAGCTTGACATGGAAACGCACCCTTCATTGCACGCCCAAATAGAATCGCGGTGGATTCGTGTGCTGTAGCTGGATTCTCGCGAATATATTTCAGTAAGACCAAGAACGGTTGCCCCCGCTTTACTCCGACAGTGGGCCTGCACTGAGCTGCGCTCAGTCAGGCATAATTGCACTCTAGGCGCAACGCCTGAAGGCTCATCAACGACGAGGATGTACGGCCGCCTGAAGGCATGCCCTGATACGAATCGCTATTGCCTTGCGGCGGGCCCAATCGCGAGGAGATGGCTTCAGTGCAGGCCCGGAAGTCCGGCTAAGCTTCGGCGCGGCGTTTGTCTTTTATCCCTCTCCCGGCGTATATTAGAGAACTGAGAACTGTTGTGTAATACCGGCATTTGGCGAAGCACACCAGTGGGCGCAAGCCCACTTTTTCGTTGCAGAGGAATCTGCGTGGTGGGTGAACCCGCAAGTTATTGGATGCATGGCACTTGAGCTTGATCGGGTACGCGAGATTGCGGAGCGGGTAGCGGCCTCCAGCGGGCTGGAAGTGGTCGAAGTCGAGTTTCGCGGGAGCGGCCAAGCCCACATGCTGCGCGTGTTTTTGGACAAGCCGGGGGCGGCGAGTGGCGATCCGTTGGCAGGAGTGACGCACGGAGATTGCGCCAACTTCAGCCGCGAGTTTGGCACCATTCTCGACGTCGAGGATGCGATATCGGGCAGCTACACGCTGGAAGTTTCGTCCCCGGGGTTGGACCGAAAGTTGAGTAAGGCGGCTGAATTCGAGCGCTTTGTCGGCAGTCGCATGAAGCTGATGACGAGGAGTCCGGTTAACAACAACCGGTACTTCGAAGGACGGCTGGAAAGTTTTCATGAAGGGCGACTGACGCTGGACTTAAGCGTAGCGAGCAAGAAGTCGCGCAAGAAGATGGGCGCGGCGGCAACAGAGCAAGGGCAAAAGATTGCGATTGAATTCGCTAACGTGGAGAAGGCGAATCTGGTCCCAGAGATCTAAGTTTCAAGGTTTTCATAGTTTCAAGGTTTCAAAGTTGAAGATCGTCGGCGATACGGGTTTGAAACCTTGAAACATTGAAACCTTGAAACCTGGGGCGGTTTTCATAATGGAATCATTCATATGGCGAGTGAGCTTTACAACACGATCGACGCGTTGAGCCGCGAAAAGGGGATTGATCCGCAGATTGTGGTGAGCGCGGTGGAAGACGCCATTGTGATGGCGACGCGCAAGTACTACAAGACGCAGGAGAACCTGCGCGCCGAACTGGATAAAGAGACCGGCAAGATCAATGCCTACGCGGTGAAGACGGTGGTTGAGACTCCGGAGCAGGTGGAAGATCCGTTGCTGCAGATCACGCTGGAAGATGCGCGCAAGGTGGATCCGAACCTGGAAGTCGGTGGAGAGTTGCGGACCCCGAAAGTTACGGAAGGGATCCTGGGACGCATTGCGGCGCAACTGGCGAAGCAGGTGATCTTCCAGAAGGTGCGCGAGGCCGAGCGCGATACGGTTTACAACGAGTACATCGGTCGCGTCAGTGAAGTTGTGAACGCGACCGTAAAGCGAGTTGAAGGTCCTGATGTGATCTTCGATATCGGCAAGGCGGAAGCGCGGATGCCGCGCAAAGAGCAGTCGCGGCTGGAATCGTTTGCGATCGGCGAACGCGTTCGAGTGGTGATTGCGCGCGTGGAAAAAGCCTCCAAGGGGCCGGGTGTGGTAGTTTCTCGCGCCGTGCCCGATCTGGTTCAGCATTTGTTCCAGACCGAGGTTCCGGAGATTTATGACGGCACGGTGGTGATTCGCGCAATCGCCCGGGAGGCCGGCGAGCGTACCAAGATCGCGGTCATGTCCAAGGACAAAGACGTGGATGCCGTGGGCGCTTGCGTGGGCATGAAGGGAATGCGGGTGCAGTCGATCATCCGCGAACTGCACGGAGAGAAGATTGACATCATTGAGTATCACGAAGACGCGGTAACCTTCGCCGAGAAAGCGCTGCAGCCGGCGAAAGTGAGCAAGGTTACCGTGGTCGACTCCGGCGGGAAGCATCTGGAGGTGGTGGTGGACGACAGCCAACTCTCCCTTGCCATCGGCAAAAAGGGGCAGAACGTCCGGCTGGCGGCGAAGTTGCTGGGCTGGAAGATCGACATCAAGAGCGAGGAAGAGAAGCGGCAGGAAGTAGAACAGCAGATAGCTGACATGCAGCCTCAGACTGCTACTCCGCTCGACAAAGTGGCCGGACTCGGCGATGGACTGGTCGAGAAATTGGGTGCTGCCGGCGTGACCAGTGTCGAAGCTCTGGCAGATATGACTCCGGAGCAACTTGAGGCCATTGAAGGCATTGGTCCGAAGACGGTGGAAAAAATCAGTCTTGCGGTGAATAATTACTTTGCCAGCCTGGAGCAGGGTACGGCGGTTGAGGGCGCTGTAGAAGGTGAAGTCGTGGCGGAAGGCGAGGCCGTTGCGGCGGAGTCTGCCGAGGCAGGCCCAGACGATATCACCGCGGAAATTGCGGTGGCTGGGGAAGAAGTGGCACCTGCCGAAGAAGCGCCGCTGAGTGAAGAAGCTGCGCCGGCTGAAGAAGCTTCTGCGGAACCGCAGGCAGTTGCGGATGAGAGCGAAGGGCAGCCGGAAAATTCCGGAGAGCAGTCCGCTTCCAAAACCAGAGAATAATTATGGCACGCTGGCATAGTTTGGACGGCGTGGGACCAAAGAAATTAACTCCGTGAGGTCGCAATGATGACCTAACTACAGCACGGAGAAACGAAAGGCCGGATGAGTAAGGTTCGAATCAACGATCTTGCCCGAGAGCTGGAAGTCAAGAGCAAAGCCATACTCGACACGCTTCCGCTAGTCGGGGTGACTGAAAAAAAGACACACTCCAGTTCTCTGGAAGAGCACGAAGCGGAGAAAGTACGTGTGTACATCCGCTCCTCGGCGGAAGGTTCGTCCCCGGCTGGTAGGTCCAGTGCGCGCGCGGTTCGCGGCGAAGAAGAAATCAAAACCAAGATTGATCTTTCGAACATCTCTCGTCCCGGAGATGTGCTGCGAGCAATCACGCAGAAGAAGGAAGCAGCCGCGCCTCCACCAGCGCCACGAGTTGCTGCGCCGCCGGTGGAGAAACCTGCGGTCGCGCCCCCGGCGGCGGTAAGCCGGCCGACCACGGTCGCGCCGCCGGTGACAAAGCCCGCGACGGCACCTCCCGCGGCTGCGACCTCCTTGCCGGCAGTTCCATCTGTGCCCGTACGCCCAGTTGCAACACCCCCTGCAGCAACGTCTCCCGTGCCCGCGCCGCCAGCGCGTGCGGTGTCGCCGCCTCCCGCTTCTCAGGTTGCTCCGGTGGCACCAGCAGCGGCAGCGAGCGCGCCGCCAGGCGCTCCCATCGCCGCACGTCCGTCAGCTCCGCCACCTCCAGTGCCCCGCATGATCGTTCCACAGACCGGTCCGCGTCCGGTGTATAAAGCTCCACTGCGTCCAGCGGCGCCGGCAGTACAGCCCGGGGGGCCGATCGGCGGCACATCGCGTCCCGCACCTGGACGTCCCGTGCCGGGTCAGCCTATCTTTCAGCGCCGTCCGCCGGCCGCGGGCGGGGGTCCAGGCGCGCCACGTCCGCCACTGCGTCCGGGCGAGCGCAGGCCGATGCATCCCACGCGGTCGGCTCCTGCGGGCGCGCGTCCGCTGGGCGTCGGTCCGGCTCTTCCACCTCCAGGTACTACGCGGCCTGGTAGCCGTCCTGGCGGGCCCGCGCGACGGCCCGGTCAACGCTATGTTCCGCGCGGCGTGAAGGAAGGCCCGATGAAGGGCTACACGCCGCCACCGCGCATGGTGGTGTCGAACGAGCCCATGCCAATCACGCGCAGCATCACGATCACGGAAGGGATCAGCGTGAAGGACCTGGCGGAGAAGCTGGAGATTCGCGCTAAAGATCTAATTTCGCGGCTGCTGTCGAAGGGCGTGTTCGCCACGATTAACCAGACACTGGATGCGGAACTGGCCAGCGAGATGGCGCGCTTCTTTGGCGCGGATACGAACGTGATCACGTTCGAAGAGCAGACGGCGAAAGAGATTGACGCCGCTGCCGCCAGCGAACAGTTGGCTCCGGAAACCGGTATACGCCCGCCCGTGGTTACGATTATGGGTCATGTGGATCACGGAAAGACCACGCTGCTCGACTCTATTCGAATCACGAATGTTGCGGGTGGCGAAGCCGGAGGAATCACGCAGCACATCGGCGCCTACAAGGTGCGAATCACCGACAAGGATTCACCGGCATTCGGGCGCGAGATTGTGTTCCTCGATACGCCCGGCCACGAAGCGTTCACGCGCATGCGGTCGCGCGGCGCGAAAGCAACTGACATTGTGGTTTTGGTGGTGGCGGCCGACGATGGAGTGATGCCGCAGACTTTGGAAGCCATTGATCACGCGCACGCCGCCGAGGTTCCCATCATTGTGGCGGTAAACAAGATCGACAAGCCAGACGCCTTGCCCGACCGCGTGAAGAAGCAGCTTGCCGATCGCGGGTTGATGCCGGAAGAGTGGGGTGGCAAGACCGTTTTCGTGGACGTCTCGGCGAAAAAGAAAACGAATCTGAATCTGCTGATGGAAATGATCTGCCTGGTGGCCGACCTGGGCGAATTGAAGGCGACGCCGGAGCGAGCGGCGACCGGCGTGGTGCTGGAAGCGAAACTCGATCGCGGGCGCGGTCCGGTGGCCACGGTGCTGGTGCAGAACGGAACGCTAAACGCCGGCGACAATTTCGTGGTCGGCAACGTGTACGGGAAAGTGCGCGCCATGTTTGACGATCGCGGCGCGCAGTTGCAGACGGCTCCGCCGTCCACTCCGGTTGAAATCATTGGCATCGAAGCCCTGCCGCAAGCCGGGGACCAGTTTGTTGTCGTGGCCGATCGCGACAAGGCGCGCGGCATTTCGGAATACCGCGAACAGAAAGCGCGCGAGGCGGCGCTGGCTAAGAGTTCCCGCGTGTCGCTCGAAGGACTGGCAGAACAAATCAAGACCGCCGGCACCAAGGAGCTGAACGTGATTCTCAAGGGCGACGTGCAGGGCTCGGTGGAAGTGATCACCGATCTGCTGACCAAGCTCTCGAACGAGAAGGTGCGGCTGAAGCTGCTGCGCTCGGGCGTGGGTGCGATCACGGAGACCGACGTTTTGCTGGCCTCCGCGTCCAATGCCATTATCATTGGCTTCAACGTCCGGCCGGAGCGCAAGGCACAGGAAATCGCCGAGCAGGAAAAAGTGGACATCCGCCTGCACTCGATCATTTACGAATTGCAGGATGAGATCAAGCGGGCCATGAGCGGCCTGCTCGAGCCTACGATCAAGGAAACCTACCAGGGCCACGCCGAAGTGCTGAATGTTTTCCGCATCCCGAAGGTTGGGACGGTGGCTGGCTGCCGCGTGAGCGATGGCTTGATCAAGCGCGACTCCGAAGTCCGCCTGCTGCGCGACAACGTGCAGGTATTCAAAGGCAAGGTGGGATCGCTGCGGCGCTTCAAGGACGACGCCAAGGAAGTGACGAACGGCATGGAGTGCGGCATTTCCATATCTAATTATGGAGACATCAAAGTCGGTGACGTGATCGAGGCGTTTGCCACGGAGAGAATTGCGGCGGAAGTGATTGCTTAAGAACAGTGGCCAGTGGTCGGTGGCCAGTGGCCAGTTGAAACCCGCGCGACATTTGGTTCTACTGGCCACTGACCACTAACCACTGATCACTGCATGATCGCCTTCCTCACGCTCGAACTTCACATCGAAGCGGCGCAATCGCTCAAAGACAAAAGGCAGGTCGTCCGCAGTCTTAAAGACCGACTGCGCGCCAGTTTCAACATCTCGGTTGCCGAGCTCGATCCCAGCCCGGTATGGAATCGCGCCACCATCGGAGTGGTCAGCATCTCCGATTCGCGCGACTATCTCGATGGATTGATGAAGAACGTGGAGCGGCAGGCCACGCGTATCGCCAACAACCACGGGGCGGACGTGGCAGACTCGTTTGTGGAATATCTATAGAGTCTCGAGGCAATTGTGTTGCTCAGTCAATGCGTTTAACGGCGATGTCCTTGCCACCCGTGTGGAGAGTCATCTTCGTGGTGTGGCCCTGGCTGTCGACCTCGAAGGTGAATACGTCGTCCGCCACTTTCGAAAAGAAATCCACCTCGCTCTCCGGGAATAACTCTTGTTTGGGCTCGTCGTTCTCTTGTACGGACAAATGGTCACCTTCGCGCCGGACGGTCAGAATCAGGTTCGGTGGATCTCCGTAGCGGCCGACGTATCGGTCGAGCAATTTGGAATCGACGGCAACTACCTTGTGCTCTTTCAGCGGCTCGCGCGGCGGCAATTTGTCGTATGGAGTAAAACCTTCCCACTCGATGGGAGTGAAAATGTTCTTGAGCAGGGCTTCCAACAGTTCTTTGTAGATGCCCTCACCGTTCGAGCTATTGGTCATGATGAGAATGCCGGTCTTGCGCTCGTCGAAGCACACGGTATAGTTTCGCCAACCCTCGTCGTGCCCCTCTTTGAAAAAGGCCTTGCCGTAGCGAGTCCAGTACAGGCCCCACGCCAGGCCGTAGCTGAGTCGGATTGGCTTATTCTCTTCGGTAGTCTCGCTGGCCAGAGTGGGAAACTCGTGCTTGGAGAAAATCTGAACTTGCGGGCTGAGCATCAACTCGCGTGTCTGCTTGCTCAGTTGTCTGCCCTGGAGCACGGCCTGCATGAAGCGGGCAAAGTCGCCGACAGTCGTCTGCATCGAACCTGCGGCGTTGGCTTCGGGCCTTCTTTCGGGACCGAGCGATCGTCCCCACTCGTCATAGCCGTTGGCGTAGTCGGTCTCAAAGCGGCTCTCCCAGACCATGCTGGAGCGAGCCATGCAAACGGTTCAAACACATGAGTCCTCATCAAATCTTGTAAAGGCTTGTTTGTGATGGTCTCGACTACCAGTTGCAGAAGATTGATGCCTTCGCCGGAATAGGCAAACTTCGATCCCGGTTCAAAATTGATGTTCAACTTGCGGTCTTCATTGAACCAGCGCCAATTGGGAAATCCGCTGGTATGACTCAGCAGCATTCTTGCCGTGATTTTCTTGTAGCGCGAATCATCGGCCAGGTCTTTGTAGACCGGATATTCTGGCAGCGGCTTGGGCAAATAGGTGTACACCGGCTTATCGAGGTCGAGGAGTTTTTCATCCACGAGTTCCATCACCATGTAGGCGAACGCTACTTTGCTGAAGGAAGCCGCAGTCATGACAGAATCTTCGGTCAGGGGCAGATTCTTCTCTTTATCACGGATGCCGTAGGTTTTGAGGTAGACGACTTTCCCTTTATCGAAGATCGCGAGTCCCACTCCCGTGACCTCGGCAGCGTGCATCACGCGGACGACGGTGGCGTCGATTTCCGTGGAGGTGAGCTTGCTGCCGTCCAGGCGCGTGATCGTGGGCAGTTGTGCGGCCGCCGGCAAAACCGCAATCGTGGAGATCGTTATTGTGATCAACATCGTCAGCAACAAGAGTCGGTTCCGCTTGCTCATGAGCGTCTCCTAAGACCGAATGATACACATGACGGGCAGACGCTCTCGCCGCGCAAACGTGAGCCGCGACCGCAAAGGCCAGGCGGCCGCCAAGCCGTCGCCGCTATCCCATTGTTACCTGCGTACTTACCCGCACCGTTCCTTTATGCGCGACAATAGCACTTCAGGGCCAACACCTGCGGGCGATTTTCTGATATTCTCATGCGTTTTACTTCGAGGTGAGCAGTGGAGAAGCGCGCCGTAAAGTACCATCGCGGGCGCCTGGGCGAGGCCTTGCGCGAAGAGATCGAAACGCTGGTGGAAGGAGAACTGGCGGATCCGCGCATCGGGCTGGTCAGGGTGACTGCCGTCCACATTGCCGATGATGGCCGTTCGGCGCAAGTTCTGGTGGATGTGGATGGAGACGACCAGGAGGCGGAGCGAAGTCTCGAGGGTCTGCTCGCAGCCAAAGAATACATCCGGCACGAACTGGTTGAGCGTTTGCGTCGGAGACGCGCCCCAGAATTGTATTTCCGCCTGGACCGTTCGGAGCGGGAGAAAGCGCGAGTGGAAGAACTACTGGCGCGGGCGAAAAAGCGGATGAAGTCTCGTACCAGAACGAATGGGGAGAAGGCCTAAAGATGCTGCAGGATGTTCTCCAGCAAATCGAACAGCGCGACCGGTTCGTGCTTACGTCGCACGCGCGTCCCGACGGCGACGCTGTTGGATCGGCGCTGGCTTGCTGCCAGGTTTTGCGCGCTATGGGGAAGCAGGCCGACGTGGTGCTGCACGACGGAGTGCCCCGGATTTATCGCGCGTTGCCGTTCGCCGATCAAGTGATGCAGTCCAATCGCGTGGCCGGCGACTACGAGGCGGCGATCATTCTGGAGTGTGACAGCATCCACCGCACGCGGTTGGAGGGCCTGGAGAACCGCTTCCTGATTAACATCGATCATCATGTCAGCGGGAGACCGTTCGCCAATGTCAACTGGATCGATCCGCATGCCGTGGCGACAGCGGAAATGGTGTTCCGGCTGGCGCGCGAAGCGGGAGCGCATTTATCTCCGGAAGTTGCGACCTGCCTTTACACCGCGCTGATGACGGATACCGGATCGTTTATGTTTCAGGGGACGAATCAGCACACGTTTGCGCTGGCGCGCGAACTGGTGCTGGCTGGCGCCGATCCTTCACACTGCGCGCGCAATATCTATTTTGCCCACTCGGTGGCCAAGATGCGGCTGCTGGGCGAAGCTCTTCGCAATCTGAAGACGGAAGGACATGTCGGCTGGACCTGGGTGACGCAGGAACAAATGGAACGTAGCCAAGCGAAAGAGGAAGACTGCGAAGGTCTGGTGAACTATGTGCTTTCAATCGGGGAGGTCGAAGTCGCGGCATTCTTCCGCGAGCTTCCCGATGGACGTTTTCGAGTGAGCCTGCGCAGCAAGGGCAAGCTTGATGTGGCGCGCGTGGCGGAGCGCTTCGGCGGCGGCGGCCATGAGTGCGCCAGCGGGTGCTCGCTGGAGGGGCCGTTGGCCCAGGCGGTCCGCGAAGTTCTGGAAATGCTGCGCCGCGGTCCTTCCATACAATAATTCCTCCGTACCTGCGTACAATCGTTCTGCTTACAATCGAAGGTTAACAATCCACCGATGACGCCCCTTCCAGGAACACTGGCTCCATGACGAATCGCACCCGCACCGATTCGCTGTTGCTGGCGGGCTTCTGTGCCTTTCTGTTTTTCTATGGGTTGGGGCAGGTCGGGTTGATCGGAGCCGATGAACCGCGTTACGCGCAGGTAGCGCGGGAGATGCTGGAGCGCCACGATTGGATCACACCGGTGCTGGGCGGCCAGACCTGGTTGGAGAAGCCTCCGCTCTACTACTGGCAGGCGATGGCGGCTTACGCCATCTTCGGCGTTAGCGACTGGGCCGCGCGGCTGCCTTCAGCGCTCGATGCCACCTTCCTGGTGCTTGCGATCTATTTCTTTCTACGCCGCTTCCGGCCTGGATTTGAGATCGATGGCGCACTGATTACGGCTTCGTCCGCAGGAATCACCGGATACGCCCACGCCGCTTCGATGGACATGGCTCTGGCCGTGGCTTTCACCGTTGGAATGCTAGGCTGGTACGCGTGGCGGGAGACTGGAAAGAAAGTTTATCTGGCAGTCTTTTACGGATTCATGGCGTTGGGAATGCTGGCGAAAGGGCCGGTGGCGCCATTTCTCGCTGCTGGGGTGATCGTGGTCTATGCGGCGGCGGTCCGGGAGTTGCGGACTGTCCTGAAGACGCTATGGGTGCCGGGGATTTTTCTGTTTTGCGCCTTTGCTTTGCCGTGGTATTTCGCAGTACAAATGCGCAACCCGGAATTCTTCCGCGAATTCATTCTCCAACACAATCTGGGACGGTTCTCGAAGAATCTCTATCATCATACCGAGCCGTTCTGGTATTACCTGCCCATAACGGCGCTGGCCTTGGTTCCGTGGACGTTCTTCGTAACTGCAGCGATCGTCCAGCCTGTCCGGTTGTGGTGGGCCAGGCGAACGCCCGTGGGCGGCGGTGCGGAAAATAATCTTGAATCGCAATTCGGCATTTTTGCTTCCTGCTGGCTGATTGTGCCTGTGGCGTTTTTCTCGATCTCGCAATCGAAATTGCCTGGCTACATTCTTCCCGCGATACCGGCGTCCGGGCTGCTGTTGGCGAATTACCTGCGGCAACACATGGAACAAAGTGAAGCCAGGCCCGTCGCGATGGGCCTGGCAATATTGCATGCGCTGCTGGCGTCAGCCCTGATTATTCCGGCCTTGCTGATTGCCTACTTGATCGTGCAGCATCGCTTTCCCGGGGGGCAGCCCATGCTGGTGGCCCTCGCAGTCGCATTTGTGGTGTGCGCCGGAATTGCGCTCACGCTGGTGCGCAAGACGGGCCTGCGTATGTTGCGGTTCGTCACATTGATTCCGCTGGTGCTTAGCCTGGGTGCCGTCTTGAAGCTGGGCTCAGTGGCGCTGGATCAGACACTCTCGGCGCGTCCACTGGCTTTGGAAATTACCCGGATGGAGACTCATCGCCTGCCGCTAGCCATCTACCATATTCGACGCGAACTGGAATACGGCCTGACTTTTTATCGCAATCAGGTGACATTCAACTACGACTGGGGCAGAGTTCCACAACAAGAGCACTTACTGGTGGCGCCGGAGAATTCGCAGGTGGAGATTGCGAGACTGGTCGGGGGCCGCCGCCTGTCCTACCTGGGACACTTTGCCGCGCAACATGTGGACTACTACTGGGTTGACGCGGCATCCGTGCATTAAGATTTAATGTTGCCGCCCTGTGTTCCGACAGTTTGCCTCGCGTCCTCGAACCAACTAAACTCGGAGTTCTGCCGCCGCGAACGAGGCTGCATGTTTTTTGCGGCTGACTTTGCAGGAGCCCAGTGGAGATTCTCGACCTCAGGCATTTCTCTTCCGTGGATTTGCGTCCCTTGCTCGACGATGAGACGCGAGCCTGGGCTAGCCTGCTTTCCTGGGATTACAACGGATCGGCCGAGATGATCCTGCGCTATGTCGACGCGAAGATCCTTCCCGGATACGCCGCCATCGACCGGGGCCGCATTTTCGGCTACAGCTTTTTCGTGTATGAAGGCAGCAAGGGAGTAGTCGGCGATCTTTTCGTGGCGAATGGGGGCCGTCTTCCGAACCCGCGCGAAGTAGAGGTGAAACTGCTGACGCACGTGATTGAGACTCTGCAGCAGTCCCCAGGAATTCATCGCGTGGAAGCGCAGTTGCTGGCGCACGAGGCGGGCAGCGTTGCCCGGCCGTTTCTGGATCAGGGATTCCAGCGTCACCCGCGGCTTTTCATGGTTCTGGAACTGGGCAGCGCTGTGTCCGAGCCGTCCGGAATGCATCCATATGTCGAAATCCGGCGCTGGACCGAAGCCGACTACCAGCCTGCCGCAGCCGTGATTACCGCGGCGTATCGCGGCCACGTCGATGCTCAGATCAATGACCAATACCACACGCTGGCTGGATCGCTGCGCTTTCTGAATAACATCGTGCGCTTCCCTGGATGCGGGTTGTTCGATGCCGAATCGTCTTATGCCGCCGTGGATCGCAAGGCGAAAAATCTGATTGGACTGATCCTGTGCTCGCGCGTTCGCAGCGATGTAGGCCATGTGACCCAGGTATGCGTGCTTCCCGAATATCGTTCACGCGGGATCGGCGAGTCTTTGCTGGCGGCGACGTCTACCAACATCCGCCAGCGGGGATTTTCCATGCTCTCGTTGACCGTGACCGAGGCCAACGCCGGAGCGGTCGCCCTGTACCGCCGCCTGAATTTCGAATCGAAGCGTGTGTTTGATGCTTTTGTGTGGGAAGGGTGAGAAATCAGCAGCTATCTTCGCACCAGCCACATGGCCCAGCCTGCCAACAATGCGCCACCCAGGAACATGGCAAAACATTTCAGGCCGTAAAGAATCATGTCGCGAGTGGCTTCGCGGTGGGTGATGCCGAAAACAACGGAGGCGAAGAGCGCGAACACGAAAGCCGCACTGAAGTGGGTGAGTTGGACGGTCATTGTTTTTTCCCGATGGCAATGTGGTAGGCGTCGGCCACTGCAATGAAGTTCAGGAGTCCAGCGACGATCATGAAAATCTTCCCGTAATCGGCGACCGCGTTTGAAACGACCGCTGAGCCCCAACCCGTGGCCAGCGATACGATATAGAGGCCCCCTGCTCCCAAATCGCCCACGAAGCCCAGCATTTCCAGGATGTCGCCGCCGTTGGCTTTATAGATGTGGCCCTGCATCATGAGGCCGAGCACGAACAAGGTTCCGATAGACACGAGGAGCAGGGCGCCCCGAATCCAGCGTTTTTGAATGATATGGCCGGCGCCAGGAATCAGCCAGCCCACGGCAGGCGCGATTACGGGCATCAGGCTTGCGGGCTGCGCCGGTGCGGCCGCCTTGGTTTTAGCTGTGGTGAAGTTTGCCATCAGATAATTACGATCTCGCGTTGAATGTTTCCGGTAACTTCCGCCGACTGGGGACGGACCAGCATGTTGACTTCGCTGCGGACGCCGAACTCCGGCAGATAAATACCGGGTTCGATGGAGAAGCAAGAATTGGGAAGGATCTGGCGCTCGTCGTGAATCTCCAGATCGTCCATGTTGGCCCCATTGGAATGGACGTCGGTGCCGATGGAATGTCCGGTGCGGTGAATGAAATAGTCGCCGTAGCCCTCTTGCTTGATGTGATTGCGGGTCGCGCGATCCACCTCCCATCCGGCAATGCGGCGGCCGGCGCTGACTGCGTCGGTCACGGTCTTCACGCCGGCATCACGCGCGTCACGCACGATCTCGAACACCTGGCGCATGCGGCCAGACGGAGCCTTGCCGACAAATCCCATCCAGGTAATGTCGTAGTAGACCGCGCCAGGCGTATCTTTCTTTCCCCAGACGTCAAGCAGCACCAGATCGCCCTCGCGAATGGGAACTGGATGATCGGCGCGCGGCTCATAGTGCGGGTTGCCGGCGTTGGCGTTCACGGCCACGATCGGTGGATCATCGGTGAGGAGGTTCTCGCGGCGGAATGCCTCCATGAACCATTGCTGGATTTCATGTTCCGTGGTTCCGCCGTTTCGCGAACGTTGACCGATTTCTTTAAAAGCTGCCGCGGTAATTGCGTCAATGGCGTCGCGCGCGGCAAAGTGCGTCTTGATCTGCTCCTCGCTCCAGGTGGCCTCGAACTGTGCGACCAGATCGGCGGAACTGACGATGTTTTTTCCCAGGCCACGCAGCAACTCGAGGGTCCCGCCATCGACCAGGGAAATGGTGAACACGATGTTGTTGGGCGAATACTGCATGGCGATGTCGCGGTAAGGTGCGAGCATCGACTTCAGGGTGTCGAACAGTTCCTGCCATCCAGAATACTGGCGCTTGCTGCCGGGCAAGGAATCAAGGTGGCCCGCTTCTATCTTGTGGACCAGCTTCACGGGTTCGCCCTGCGCCGGTATGAGGTAGAACCAGCGCCGCGTGACCATGAGACTCGCGGCCAAGCCGAGTACACGATAGGCGATGGGATCGCGATGATGGTGGTCGTAAAACAGCCACGCGTCGATGTTGCGTTCTCGCAGCGCAGATTGGATGGCAGCCAGGTCCATGGGCAAACGTCTATTGTAAACAATGGGAAGGATTTGAGCGAATAGCGAGTTGCAGAGACTATCTCCGCCCGCTCTGGGAAGCCAGAACCCGTTTTCTTACCGACAGCGGAAGAGTCTCGCAGGCCGTGCGCAACACCAGACGCGGCGCTCGCCCACGAATCTTCATCAGATACGGAACTGTCCGCCGGGCGTCGAACTTGGCGGTTTCGCGCAGCAGCCAAGCCAATCCTTTCTGCACCATGTCATCTTTATCCGCGAGAAGCGAGTTCGAGAGCTTCTTGATCTCAGAGAAGAACATCTGCGCGCGTGCACCACGAATCAGCGCCACGCAGGCAGCTCTTCGGCGCCAGCGGTTCGGCGACTTCGCCCAGCGGAAAACTATTCTTGTCCGAGCAGGCTTGGCCGCGACCATGGGAGCAATCAGGTAGTGCACGAGAGCATCGTGATCGGCCCAGGTACTGATGCGGTCGAGCCAGGATTCGAACAACTTGAACTCACGGTCGCCGAACTCGGCGTCGAGTTTCTCCAGCAGGAAGACGGCGGCGACCTTATCTTCCAGCACCGGGCCGAAAAAAAGATGGTCAGCGACCTCGACGAGAAAATCGAGGCCGTGTTCTTTCCTCACTTCCCGCCGAAAACGCACGACAGCGCGGCGCAAGTCTGCCGTATACCATCCATGCGACTTGATTTCATCTTTGAAAAACCACTGCACGCCCGCTGCGTGATCGGAGGAGCCGCCATCTTTCAGCGCGTTGCGGACCTGTGCGGCGAAATCCGCAGGTGTGGGGTTGAGGTACAGGGAAGGATTTCGACTCTCCCGCTGCGGGACGCGCGTCATTTCTTACCCCTCGACCGTGCCCTCCACCCGGACAAGCCGGTCGTAAATCCACAACAGCAGGGTTGTTGCGACGCCAACGGCAATCACCGACCACCAGACGAATTCCGGCCGGTGCATCTCCTCACCAAAGTGATGCATCAGCCAGCCACTGAACCTGCCCGCGACAAACGATCCGATGCCGAGTGGAAGAAACGCGAACCCCATATAGGTGCCCTGCTGCCCCTCGGGAGCGAGCCGCGAGATGTAGTCGTAATAGCGCGGTTGTTGCACGATTTCGCCAACCGCCACCACAACCAGCGTGAGGACGGCCATCCAGACCGATGGATGCACGATCAGAAAAATCCAGGCCAGACTCGAAATAAGCGTCCCCAGAATGATGGCGTGGAAAGCGTGCATGCGCTTGGTCAGCAACCCGATCACCATTGTGAACAAGATGACCACGATTGGATCGGTCGCCAATATTCGCGCCGTGTCCGCCTTGGGATCGATGTAGGCCGAAATGTATAACGGGAGCGCGATGAATTCCTGCCAGAAGACGATCCAGTATCCGGTGAAGATCAGCAGGAATATCATGAAACGCGGGTTCGAGAGCACGGTAAGAAAGTTCTTGCCAACCTGGCGAAGGCTTGCGGTCTCGCCTTCTTCGGTGCGGCGCGGCTCCTTGAAGAACAGGAGTACGACGAAGAGCATGAGAAACACGCTCAACGCGGCGATGCGAAATACATTTTCCACCCTTCCGTGCTCCTGTGCCCAGGACGCGAGCAATGGCCCCGCCGTGCTGCCGACGTTGACCAGGGTGTAGTAGATCGAGTATCCCACCGAGCGGACATTTTCTCTCGAAGAACGAGCCGTGGTGCCGACCACGCAGGGTTTTACCAGAGCGACGCCCAGGGCGGGAAGGACGAGGACGAACGCCACCAGCGCGACCAGCGGCACACTGCTGCGCAAGGGAGCGAGCCAGGGCGAGCCAATCGATCCCAATAGAAAATAGGCAAAGCTCAGGATCAGATAGGCGATCGAGAGCGCGCGCCGGAAGCCGAGCCGGTCCGCGAGCGCGCCGCCACCAATGGCAAGAAACCAGACCCAACCGCCAAACATCCCGGTCAGGCTGCTGGCGCGCTCCACATCAAAGTGCAGTCCCTCGTGCAGGTAGCGCGCCAGCACGGCAAACACGGCGTAGTAAGAAAGCCGCTCGAAAAGCTCGCTGATGTTGGCGACCCAGAAGGGCCGCTCGAACCCGGTGCGAATTTCCTGCAAACGCTCGGAAAAGCTCAAGAGTGGCTCCCTGGTGACTCGTGTGGCGCGGGCACCCCCGCCCTCGCATAGCGATGGTTACTCCGAATCGTGCCTACACTCCAATGCACTTCCTGACTTGGTCGGTCGAAAGCCCAGCCACACGAATCACTTTTTGGCGGCTGGTCTGGCCGGAGGCAATGGTAACGGAAGATCGTGGGACCTTCAAAAGTTTTGCGAAGAATTCGATGCAGGCCCGATTGGCGCGGCCTTCGACAGGCGGCGAGGTTCGGGAGAGCTTCAGTGCGTCGGCGAGTTCGCCGGTGATCGCATTCTTCTTCGCGCGGGGATGGACTTTGATTGAAAATGACACTCCGCCGCCCAACTGCCGAATGGGGATCACGAGTTCTTTCTCAGCGAAAATGCTGCCTCGGCCAGCAGCAAGGCTCCTATCAAAGGTATTTGCGGGTGCTGGAGCATGCGCGATTTTCCGATGCTCGCCATCAGTGCGATCACGAATACAAGCATCGTGACGTTCGCAGTGATGCAAAACAACTTTAGACCTTTTACTCCACGGGCATTGCGGATGCGCAGCACATTCAGCATCGCCGTGAAGAGCAGAGCCAGCCCGGTCCCGAAGATCCAGATTCTGCCGGTGTAAGTTCTCGGGACAAGCAAGCAATCCACGATCGCGAGAATAAAAATGACTCCTGCGCAAAGCCGGTCAAAGAACTTCATGGCCTCTGTGTCCCCGTGTTTAAGCCTTGGTTCGCTCCCCAAAGATCGCCGTTCCCACACGCACGCAAGTCGATCCCTCTTCGACAGCCACTTCGAAATCGTGCGACATGCCGATGGACAGCTGGTCCATCGCCACGGCCGGCAGCTTGCGAGCGGCAATCGCATTTCGCAACTCGCGCAGTTTACGGAAGTAGGGCCGCGCAGCTTCGGGATCGTTGGTGAATGGCGGCACGGTCATCAGTCCGCGGAACACAAGCGCATCCAGCTGGGGCGCAGCGAGCAGCAACTCTTCCAACTCCCGCGAATCCGGCGGAGCGCCGCTCTTGGCTTCTTCACCGCCGACATTGATTTCGATGAGCACGTCCAATTGTTTGCCGAGATTGCGAGCCGCCGCGTCCAACTTTTCCGCCAACTTTAAGGAATCGACGGAATCCAGGGCATGAAACAGCCCCGCAGTCTTTGCTGCCTTGTTGGTCTGAAGATGACCGATCATGTGCCACTCGGCAGCTTGCAAATCCCGAAGCGCCTCGGCCTTGCCGGCAAATTCCTGCACGCGATTCTCGCCAAACAGACGTTGGCCCGCGTTATAAGCTTCGCGGATACGCTGCGGCGGCTGCGTCTTAGTGACGGCCATCAAGGCAATGTCGGGGTTGCGTCCAGCGCGGCGCGCCGCAGCAGCGATGCGTTCCTGGATCGATGAAATGTTTGTAGCGATGGACATGAGAATGGTAAGGCGCGAACCTTCTTCGCTGCGCGAAGGACGCGGGCAGACCTAGCCTGAGCGAGGCCAAAGGGAGTGCCCGCGCCACAAAATCCGTTACATCATCGCGGTCGGTGGAGCTGGTTCGTTCGGATCGCCAGCGGCGGAAACAGGCAAGAAGATCATCAAAGCCGCCAGGCCGGCAAGCACGATCATTCCTCCCACCAGGTACGACGGATCACTGAAAATTTGCGGCGGATGATTCGGCGCGCTCCACGAGGGGACGAACTGCAATCCCGCCCAAACCAGGCCCAATAAGGCTTCTCCGGCGATCAGTCCGGAAGCCACCAGCACTCCGGCATTTTCCACCCGTGCTTTCTGCGCACTGTTGAATCCGCGGCGTTTGGCGGCCCAGTCACCGAGTGAGCGAATCACTCCGCCCACAAAAATTGCGAATGTGGTTCCGAAGGGCAAATACATTCCGACTGCCACCAGCATCGGACTCTTTACCTGCATCATGACCAGAGCGATGCCGAAAAAGATTCCCACTACCACCAGCGGCCACGGCATATCGTGGCCAACGATTCCCAGGGCCAACGTGGCCATGAGGCCCGCCTGCGGCGCGGGAAGCTCGGCCCCGCCAAAGCCCACGCCGCCGGCCCGGATATTGCCCTCGTGTAGCACCCACAGCGGGATATACATCACCAGGCTTGCCACGACGACTGCGATCAGCTCAGCGGCCTGAATTTTCTGCGGAGTGCCTCCTAGAATGTAACCGACCTTGAAGTCCTGCAAAAGCTCGCCGGCCACCGCTGACGAAACGCAGACCACCGCCGCTACTCCCAGGACCGCTGCCACTCCCGAGGGACCAGTAACTCCGAGGGCCACCATAAGGAGCGCCGCGATCAGCAGCGTTGACAGCGTCAAGCCGGAGATCGGATTGTTGGATGATCCAATGAATCCAACCAGATTGCCCGACACGGTTGCGAAGAAAAATCCCACCAGAATCATCACCACTGCCGCCAGGATCGCAGGCCAATACAAACCCGAGATCTTGATGTAGAGCAAACACATCAGCACAAACATCACGGCAATCAAACTAAAGACTGTTTTTGAACTCATGTAGCGTTCCGTGCGAGCCAGTTTGGCCTGTTCGTCGGACGTCTGGCGTAGATCCGCAAATGCCTTGCCAATTCCAGCAGTCAGGCTGGCGCGCATTTTGAACAGAGTGTAGGCAGCGCCGACCAGCATGCCGCCGACGGCAATCGGACGCACAATGTATCTCCATACCGCATCTGCCATGTTTGCCCAATTGTCGGGCGTGTCGGCCGGAATGTAGGCTTTGAGTTGCGGCCCGAGAAAAAAGATCATCAAGGGGACCATTAGCCCCCAGGCCAGCACGCTGCCGGCAAACTGGATCGAGGCCAGCTTGACGCCAATGATGTAGCCGACGCCGAGATAAGCTGGGCTCACGCTGGGCGCGGCAAATACGCTGGTCCCGCCCGTGGGTATTACGTGTGTGCTTCCGGTCGAGCCCAACCGAACCTGGCTGTGTCCCAGACTTCCGACGCCGATGTGAAGGTCAGTATCGGCGGCGAACAGCCCGAATTTTCCCAGGATGTAAATCACGCCGCCAATGCCGATATTCCAGAAAAGATATTTCGCAGCTTGCGCGCCCCGTTGTCCGGCTTTGTGAATCTCCGACGCGGCCAGCGATTCCGGAAAGGGTAGCTCGGGATCTTCCACCATGCCGCGCCGCACCAGAGAAATGAACAGGACTCCCAGGATGCTGCCGACCATGATCAGTGCCGTGGATTTCCAGTATGCGTCGGCAAACCGGAACGAAGGCCATGCCTTGGCCAGCAGAAACGCAGGCAGCGTAAAGATTGCCCCGGCCGCGACCGATTCCCCGATGGAACCCGCAGTCCGCGCAATGTTTTCTTCGAGCAGCGATCCCTTCCACGCCCGCATGGCCGCCATCGCAATCACTGCCGCCGGATACGTCGCTGCGATGGTGATACCGGCACGCAGCCCCAGATACGCGTTGGCTGCGCCCAGCACGATCGTCATAAGAAGTCCCAGCAGCACTGCGCGGAGAGTGAACTCCTTCATCTCCATGTGCTCGGGGACAAAAGGGACGTGCTTCTTGACACCAGTTCCTGAATCGGGGACTGGATTGCTCATACGTGAAATCCTCGCAGGGCGTGAGATGAAAGCAAGTTCGTGCCGCAACTTATTCAAAACACTAAACGGCGGCACGTTAGCACGTGGACGGGCTGCATTACAAGTGCGATGCGGGTTCCGGTAGTGGTGCGCTATGACCCCATGACCGCGGGTTCCGGGGCAGGTACTGGTTGAGCGGCGTTTAGATTTGGCTTATGCTCCGCTCAAGCGTTAGAATAGGTGCAATCGGTCTGTGAGCCCCTTCGTAGTTTCTCATCCGGAGGTGTAATGTGACTGGAAGTTCCCCCAACCAGCCCGGGTTCCAACGGTACCTGGAATTCCATTGCGACGATTGCGGCAGCGACACGGGCTTTCGCTCGCGCCGCCGGACGTTTTCCGAACGTTATCTTTTACCGATTTTCCTGCTGCAGCCGGTGCGTTGCGCGGAGTGTTTCCGGCGGGACTATCGCTTGCTGTTCGTGCCCGTGAGGGAGCGGCTGCCGGAACCGATCAGGAAAATGACGGCTCCGGCGCCCCGCCCCGACCGAAACGTTGCTTAGCGGACCCGGCCGCCGTTATACTCTATTCCAGCAGGCAATCGCATATGCGCCCGCCCAATTGAGATTCCTGCGGGCAAAACGGAGGCCGTCTTCAGCAGTAGCGAGGACAGAATTCGAGCTAGCCAGGCCAAAGCCGCAGTGGCAAGCCCTCCTATTGCTTCCCGGACCAGCCAAATTAGGATCAGCCGGAGTTGGTCTCACCACATCGCCGAGAGTCTGTTCGCCGTTTTGTTTCCCTCCGATTGCCGTATCTGCGGCACGCCACTCGTGAAGATTTCGCGTCTCCCAGTCTGCCAGGAATGCCTCGATGCCATGTGCCCCATCATGGGCGGAGTTTGCACGGTTTGCGGGGAGCGTTTGTTTTCCCCGCACGCGGTTGCCGGCGGGTCCCGCTGCGGGCTGTGCCAGCGCGCCGAACCGCCCTTCGCGCGTGCGGCGGCTTATGGAAGCTACGAAAGCGGACTGCGAGAACTGATTCATCTGCTGAAGTTTAGCGGCGTGCGTCCGGCCGCCAACGTTCTGGGGCGGATGCTGGCGGAAGCGATTGCGGCGCTCGAATCCGAGTTTTCGGCGAGCTCAGTGGCCGTGGTTTCTGTGCCCCTGCATCGCACCAAGCTTCACCAGCGCGGGTTCAATCAGGCAGAACTGATTGCGCGCGCTGCCATGAAAATAAAACAGCCTGGGGATCGTTTGCGTTTGTGCACCGGAGTTCTCGTCAGGAAGCGTGAAACGGCATCGCAAATCGGCCTCACCATCCACCAACGCCGCGAGAACTTGCGGGGTGCATTCGGCGTGGCGGAACCCGAGGCCGTGAAAAACCGAGAAGTGCTGGTGGTGGACGACGTTTACACGACCGGCGCAACCGTATCAGAGTGCGCTCGCGTCTTGCGCCGCGCCGGCGCAACCAGAGTCTGGGTCGCAACGGTTGCACGCACATTGAAGATCTCAGCGCAGCATGTTGAGATTGGACCTGGGGGCGGCGACAGTGAGATGGACGAAATGATCAAAGCGGAGCGGGTTCCATTAGCTAAGGCGGCAGGAATCTAGACTTATGTCAGGCAGGATCGAACACGAGGCGGGACCAACAGGCAGGCACGCCGCCGGCCTGTTCGCGGCGGCGGCGATACATCGCGACAGCGACGGCAACGCGCTGCACGCGCCCGTGCTCGTGCTGAATGCCTCCTACGAACCGATTAACGTCTGCGCCGCGCGGCGTGCCCTCGTGCTGGTGCTCAAGGGCGTGGCCATGACGGAAGAAGAGAATGGACACTTCCTGCACGCGGCGCGCATCGCCATACGCGTGCCCTCGGTGATCCGCCTGCTGGAGTACCGCCGCATCCCGCATCAGAGCCGTGCCCTATCGCGCAAGAATATCCTGCTGCGCGACCGCAACACCTGCCAGTATTGCGCCACGGTGCTGCCCTCCGGCGAGTTGACGCTCGACCACGTGATTCCCCGCTCTCGCGGAGGCTCGTCCACCTGGGAAAACCTGGTCGCCTGCTGCCATCCCTGCAATCGCCGCAAGGGTAACCAGTTCCCCGTCGAAGCCTGCATGAAGCTGATGCGCGAGCCCCGCGCCTTCAACCTTCACACCAGCCGCCACATTATGCGACTCATGGGCCGGTCGGACGATAAATGGCGGAAGTATCTTTTCTACTGAGGTTTCAAAGTTTCAAGGTTTCAAAGCGGGTCGGCTTCGAAACTTTGAAACCTACTTCTGCGGATTCGGATCCTTCTCCTCCGGCTTCTTCTGATCCGGAACCTGTTTCTGATCCTTCTGGTCCGCCTTGGGAACTTCTTTCCCCTCGTACAGAATCTTCACGCTGGACCCGAAGCGCTTGTAGTCCTGGTACTTCACGATCTCGCGGATGTGAATGTCGCTCACGTTGAAGTGCAGGACGTCGTCGGCGCGCGTGTAGGTGGGAAACCAGTATTGGTTGTCGATCTGCTCGCGCCAGGTGGTGAACTTCGGGTAAAGGTGTTCTTCTTTCCCCTTCTTCTTGGTGTCGCGAATTTCGGGGACGGCCTGCCCGTAGGTCTTCACGATCTGGAAATCGTGATCGTCCACCCAGATGCGGCCCTGGAAGTAGCGCTTCTTGCCTACAATCTGTTTGGGTGCGATATCAAAGACGTAGCAGTGCAACTGATCTTCCTGCTGCTGGCCCACATAAAGGATGTTGTATTCCCGAACTTCCTCGGTCGTCAGCACAAAGGGCAAGCGGTTGCGGAAGTCCTGGATATCGCCTTCATCAAGCGATAGCCCACCTTGCTCCAGAGACGATTGGGGGGCAAAGACCACGTTCTCGATGTGCCTGCCCTTGTCGTCGTACAGCACGTCGAAAACTTCGTGATACTCCCCGGTTACCGTGTCGCCGTCACGAGTCTGTACTTTAATGTCTTCGCGATAGGTATAGTGCTCGCGCGCCTCCTTAAAAAGCTTTTCCTTGGCGGCGAAGCGAGTAATGATTTCCTCAGGCGTGATGCCTGTCGGGGGCGTGTTGTCGAGCGGGCTTTCCTGCGCGAGCACGGGCAATGCCGCGAGCAAACCGACGGCAAGAGCGGCAACGGACAAAGTATTGCGGAACCACGGCTTCATAGCTCTATTTTATCGGATAACGGCTGCGTGGGGACACGGAGAAGCACGCTGAATGTCGAGCCAATCGCGGTGACGGCAAGGCAAACCGCGGCGGCCCTCCCCCGACCCCTCTCCGCTCAGTGAGGCCAGGGTAAGGGCGCTGCAGTTCTGCCGCACAGTTGGATGCCATATCAATCAGGGGGTTGCCGTGGAGAAAAAAGCCGGTGTCGGGCTGCGGCGGACGAGTTTACGCTTTGGTCCCACACCGAGGCCGCCGTCGCTCGAGAACTGAAAGTCGGGCCCGAAAATTCGAATCAGCGTATGCAATCAATGCCATCAATGATATCATTGATGGCATGGCTAATATTACCATCCGTAGACTGCCCGAAAGCACCAAGCGGCGGCTCCGCATCCGCGCTGCCCGCAACGGACGCTCCATGGAACAGGAAGCCCGCGAGTTGCTCGAAACCAGTCTAGCCCAACCCGATCCTGAGCCAGTCAATATCGGAGAGGCCATCCGCCGTCGCTTCACCCCTTTTGGCGGCGTTGATTTGAAGATTCCTCCCCGCCGCATTTCTGTCCGGGAAAATCCCTTCAAGTGAATCGCGTGATCACGATTCTGGACACGAGCGTGGTTTCCGAACCGATGCGGCCCTCCCCGTCGCCTGCCGTACTGGCCTGGCTGTCCGAAAGTCACGAAAGGGGGCCGCTCTTCGTCACGACGATCACAATGGCTGAAATTCTACTTGGGATCGAACTGCTTCCCAGAGGAAAGCGTCGCGACCAGATGCTCGCCCAAGCGCAAGCGGCATTTGCAGAGGACTTCGCCGGGCGGGTACTGCCCTTCGACGAAGATGCCGCGCGAGCCTTTCCGGAGATCGCTGTCCGGCGTCGCGCTCAAGGCAGACCGATCGCGGACCTCGACGCGCAAATCGCCGCCATCACCCATTCCCGCGGTGCCATCCTGGCGACCCGCAACACCGCTGACTTCGAAGGCTGCGGCGTGCCCCTGGTCAATCCGTGGCAGCATGCGGAGTCATAGTCTGCGTCGGTAGTTAGCTTTGTCATTCCGACCGGAGTCGGAGCGCCAGCGACGGCGGAGCGGAGGAATCTGCTCTCCTTGCGAGTTACGATGCTCTCGGGTTCGCCATTCCCGCTGCGGGCCGGCAAGCTGGCGCTGGAAGCTAGCAGCATCCCCCTGCTACACTCATCCGTTTGCCGAGGAGGTTCAGTCATGCGCCGTTTCTCTCTCGCATCTCTTGCCCTAATCGCCCTTACGCTTTCTGCTTTCGCCCAGGCCAGACATCCTTTCACCTTCGATGACATGATGAAGCTGAAGCGCGTCGGTGAGCCGGTGGTCTCGCCGGACGGAAAGTGGGTGATCTTCAGTGTGGTCGACGTGAATCTCGAGGCCAACACGAAGACGCCGCACATCTGGATCGTGCCCACGGCGGGAGGCGGTTCGAACGAAAAAGAGCGCGAGATCATCGCCGATCAGGATGCCGACCGTCCGCGCTGGGCGCCAGACAGCAAGCGCTTTGCCTTTCTTTCGACGAAGGAAGGTGGATCGCAGGTATGGATCGCGGATTTCGATGGGGCGGCGGGAACCGTTGCCGGAGTACACAAGCTGACCTCGATTGAGACTGAAGCCAGCGGCGAACTCTGGTCTCCGGACGGAGCACACATTCTGTTTACATCCGATGTTTATCCCGAATGTGACGGGCCGCCGGTCCCCGAAACCACTTGCAATACTAAGAAGCTGAAAGAAGCGGCGCAATCGAAAGTCAAGGCGCAGATTTTTACGCGCCTGCTTTATCGGCATTGGAATGCATACAAAGAAGGCAAGCGGACGCACATTTTCGTTGTCCCGACTACTGTGTACTCTTCTGTGGGAAGAGCCACCACTTCCCGCGCCGCAGACGATCTCTCACCTTCCGGTAACACTCCTCGCGACCTCACGCCCGGAGACTACGACTCTCCCGTGTTCTCGCTCGGCGGACAGGATGACTACGCCTTCTCGCCCGACGGGCAGGAGATTTGCTACACCTCGAATCACGACAAAGTTGAAGCCACATCTACCAACAACGATCTCTGGGTTGTCCCGGTCAGCGGTGGGCCGGCCAAGAACATCACTGCCGACAATCCCGCCAGCGACTCGACCCCGCTCTATTCGCCCGATGGTCGCTACATCGCCTACCGCGCCCAGCAGCGTCCGGGATACGAGAGCGACCAATTTCGCCTAATGGTGTACGACAGGAGTACCGGTAAGTCTAGGGAGGTTTCCACCGGTGCTAAGTCGGATTGGGTCGGCACCCTGATCTGGTCTCCGGACTCCTTGAGGATCTACTACGTTACGAACCATGAGGAAGGACGCAACGAGGGACAGCAGAATGTAGTCTGGTCGACCACTGTCGACCCGGTAACGGTGAAGCCAAATCCTCCCAAGAACCTGCCACCTGGGGTGCATTTAACTCCAATCACCCGAGTGATCATGGTTCAGGCATGGGCTCGCGGCTACGCCGACGATCTGGCATTTTCTCCCGACGGCAAGATCCTCTTCTTCACCCGGATGTCGCTGAAGAGGCCGAATGAGATTTGGAAATTGGTCCTTCCTCCTAGCACCAAGTGGGACGACCTCCCGAGGGGCGAGCCGCTCACGAAGCTCAACGATGCCGTCCTTTCCCAAATCGACATGTCTCCGCTCGAAACGTTTTGGTTCAAGGGCGCGAACGATGATGAGGTCGAAGGCTTCCTCGTCAAGCCCCCGAACTTCGACGCCAGCAAAAAATATCCCGTGAAGTTCCTCATCCACGGCGGGCCGCAGGGCGCCTGGGGAGACGACTGGAGCTACCGCTGGAATCCCGAACTCTTCGCGGCGCCAACTGCTTCGACGAGCAGCGGCTATGTCGTCATCATGATCAACTTCCACGGCTCGACAGGCTATGGACAGAAGTTCATCGACGCCATCAACGGCGACTGGGGCGGCGCTCCGTTTGAAGACCTGATGAAGGGCCTGGACTACGCAGAGAAGACCTACCCGTTCATCGATAAAGACCGGGAGTGCGCGTTGGGCGCCAGCTACGGCGGATACATGGCCAACTGGGTGCTCGGCCACACCGACCGTTTCAAGTGCATTGTGTCGCACGACGGCATGTTCAACGCCGAATCCGCCTGGGGCACCACCGAAGAACTCTGGTTCAACGACTGGGAGTTCAAAGGCACTCCCTACGACAATCGAGCGATGTACCAGAAGTGGTCGCCGCACCAGTACGCCAAGAATTTCAAGACGCCGACTCTCGTAATCCACGGCCAGCGCGACTACCGCCTCGACGTGAGCGAAGGCCTGCAACTTTTCACCACGCTCCAGATGGAAGGCGTCCCGTCAAAGATGCTGTATTTCCCCGACGAGGGACATTGGGTGCTCAAGCCGCAGAATAGCAAGCTATGGTACGAAACCGTGAACGCCTGGGTGGATCAGTGGACGAAGAATTGACGCGGGCTTCGGGCTTCCGCAAGACGAAGCTCTGAGCCTGTCATCCGACCGAAGGGAGGAACCCGCCTTTTGCCCGACGCGAGCAAGAAACAGGTTTCTCTCCTGAGCTTTGCTCAGGGTCGAAATGACAAACATTAAGTGATGGGTTCTATGCGAAAGATAAAATCGAGAGCTGATACTTCCTCTTCAACGGGTCCGCAAACCCACGCCCAAGCGCAACTCGATTCGTTCCTCGCGAAATACGATCCGGAGATTGCCGCTTTTGCCCGCCGCGCTCTCGCGAAGATGCGCAAGCTTGTCCCCGGCGCGATCGAGATGGTCTACGACAACTACAACTGGCTGGTCATCGGCTTCGGCCCAACGGAGCGCCCGTCGGAGGCAATCTTTTCCCTCGTGCTACCTCCGGGACGAGTGACGCTGTGCTTTCTGCAAGGCGCAGGATTGCCCGATCCTGCGAAGCGGCTGGAGGGCAGCGGCAACGTGGTGCGGAACATTCGGCTTTACAACGTGGGCGAGCCCGATGCCAAGGTGCTCGACGACCCTGAAATCCGCGCCCTCATCAACTTGGCTCTCAACCGCGCTAAAGTTCCCATGCCTACACGCCCTCGCCGCAAGCTGATCATCAGGGCGATCTCGGCGAAGCAGCGGCCGCGCCGGGTCGCGCAGAAAAAGTAACCCTCGAGCGCACGCCTAGGTGCCTCTACAAATTCTCACCGATCATCCATGTGCACCCTCCGTGGTGGCTCCCTGGGAGCGGGAACACTTCCGTGCCACTGGCTTCTGATGGGGGAAGTGTTCCCGCTGCTGGCGGCTGGAACGCTCTCCAGTTCGTCCTGCAGCACGGCTGCGGTTCCGGCCGAAACCTGAATCTCAATCATCAGTGTGCCGGTGAATGATCCCACCGAAGGGACAAGGCTGGCCAGTCCGCTGACGTCGCTCTGCACGGTGCTCTGGCTTGCACTGAGGATGACGGGCATACCCGTTTGCGTGCCCGTGGAATCGCCCGATCCGAGCGTCAAGCCGTCCCCCGCCGGGCGCATCAGTGTCGATTGAAACATCACACTTGCCCCGAGGATGGAATTTGGCGGCGTAGAGGAATCAGTGACGCGGACTGTCAGCGGGAGAAACAACGACCCTGTGACAACCTGGCCCGCGCCGGCCACCGCGTGCAGGCTCAGCATTGCGGCTGCGACAGCATTCCCGGAGATTGTTTGGCACGGGCTGTTCGCGGGCGCGACGCAAGCCGTGAGCTGTACGCTGACGCCAAAATTCGTCAGCGTGAGCGTGACCGACGCGTAGCCCTGACTGTCGGTTACTGCGCTCGGGGAATTGAGCGATCCTGATCCTTGCACAACTGCAAAGTTCACGGTGGTGCCACTCTGCGGTTTGCCCAGGTTTACCACTCGGGCGGTAAGCGGTATGCTGACCGACGCTCCCTGGGCGATCCAGAGAAGGGGCGTGGTGACTCCGATATCCAAAGACGAAGATGTACCCGACAACGTGGTAGCGACCGACTTAGCCGGGCTGTAGGTGCCGGGAGCGAGAGTTGCCGTGATGACCGCATTCCCCGTGGCGGCGGGCGTGACCCACGTGGAGGCAATTCCATCCTCATCGCTAATGGACGAGCAGGTGGAAGCGCCACCGCAGGCTGAGAGGGTCGCGCCGCTGGTGGTGGACCATCCGATGGTGGCGCCGTCCACCGGTGTAATGCCATCGGCAGCGACCACCCGAACGGCCACAGGATTGGTGGACTGGATTCCCACCGGCGCGGGCGGATTCCCTCCTTGAATCAAGACGATCTGGTCGGTGGCAGAGGCTCCGAAGGTGAGCACATCGGTCATGATGGAGAATGCGCCGCTGACTGGATCGGTAATGGTGATGGTTTGCAGTCCATCGGTTTGTGCGGGAATGGCCACCAGAACCTGGCTGGCATTGGTCGCCAGCAGGGGCGCGCTGGTAGTTCCCACGGCGACGGCGAGCCCTGGCGCAAAGCCAGTGCCCTGCAAGGTGATGGCGCCACCGTTCACAGATACGCGCGGCGGACTGGCCGTATCTCCGTAGAGCACGTGTGCGTGGTAGCGGTAGTCGGGGCGGCCGTCGCCACGCAGATCGGCGATACCGATGATGAAGCTGTTCGAGCTCAAGACTTGCGCGTCGAGGCGGCTCATCGCGAATGTTGCCGAATTGAATGGCGCCGCTGTAAAAGCCGGCGGAGGCGTGCCCAGCGGATCGCCCAGCGTCCAGATGCCGACCACCGGTTGCGCTTTCGACTCGCTGGGAACGCTGGTTTCCTCCAGCGCGGTGACGGCTACCGATAAAGTGCGGTTGGCCTGAGCGGTAATCAGGAAGTATCCAACGTCGCCGTATCCGCTCAGCGAGCCTACCCAATCGCCCGGGGAAGGAACCGGCGCAGGAGCGGTCCAGGTTTCCGTCGCTGCCCACGGAGGCACGGGCTGGGCGCTGCCGGACATTAAGATGTCCTGCTCAAAATCGCCTCCTGCATTTACCGTTACCACGATGGGCTGGAGCGTTCCCGAAGGCGCGACTGGTGACGGATCGTAGGGGGACACACCGGACGACCATAACGGGTCCAGCGCCTCGACCGAAAGCTGGTACTGCGCGGTGCTTGTGCTGTTTGGAATCGGCAATCCTCCCAGATCGAAGAATCCTTCCAGCGTTGGATCGGTCGATCCGAAGTTGCTATACAGATTTCCTAGAGGGTCGTTCCAGCCAGTGACGGGATTGCCGGCGTGGCCGGTGAAAAGGACCCCTGAAACCGACGAAGCTCCATACCGATGCGAGGGCTGGTTGGTGGAAGGATCAATCCACCGCGCCACTACATTCACGCCTTGCATAGGTTGGACCTTGCCGCCCACATGGTCCAGGAAGTAAACCGAGCCGTGAATGCGGGCGGTGCTGGCCGACGGGCTGGCGGGATAGAGGCGCGATACCGCCGCGATATCATCGGGCGCAAGCTGATAAGGATTGGCGTAGCAGACCGTGATCGGCACGCAATTAAACTGGTCGAGGAAGTGCATGACGGGAAAGCCGGAGTAGTCATCGGGCGTAGGCGCCGGATTGCGCGTGATCACGTTCAGGTTCATCTGTGACCAGCCCAGGCCGAGCACGGTGCCGAGCACTCGCACCAGCCGATATTCCACGTCTGCGAGTTGCGACGACTGAAGCGCGCACTGGCCGTTGATGACCACCAGCCCGTGCAGGAAATTTGCGCCGGCACTGAAGTTGTCCGTGCCACCGTAGACAGCGTTCCAGAAGCACTGTGAGGGATCGCCCGCACCCGCTCCCAGCAACGCGTTCGTGACTGAGCCGTCGTAGTCGTAGATGATCCCAACCGGCGTTTGCGTTGCGGAGGAAGTGATATCGGCGGGAGCGGTGATGGTTCCGTAGGAGTCGGCGGCGATATTCGTTCCGTTCACGTCTTCGGCGAGTTGTCCGGCGTTGGTGGCAGTCAGGGCTGCGGTGGAAACGGACGTCCATTGGGCAAACGCGCTGGCCACGAAGGCATTCGCGGCGGAGTTCGGAAGGATCGGGCTGAGATCGCCCTGATCGGTGTAGTAGTTCACCTGTCCGCCGGACCAGATGAGGGGCTGTCCCATCGTCGAGGGGTTGAAGAAGCTCGAGCCCGCCACTTCCTTTGGGCCCCCGGCGCGGGCGAGCGCAGCGAATAAAAAGACGATGATCAGGGCTGCGGCTAGGCGGAAGAAGAATGAGCGCGCGGTTGTGTTTTTCAATACGGTCATGGCTGGCTCATTCTTTGCGGCTGAAAGCGCCGCACGGCCAACGCGAAGTCGGCGTAGGGAACGACGGCTTTTCCGCCCAGGATTGTATCCGCCACGAAAGTCTCGATGTGCTGTGGACTCATCACGATCTTGTCTTGCGAATCCAGCGCGAATCTGCCCATGGCCCCGGCGACAGGACTGGTAAGGCCCAACTTGCTCGGCGCATACAAGAAGAGCAGCACGCGTTCGCCGACGCGGTAACGTTCGCCGCGCTCCCAAAGGCCGGCCCACTCGTGGATCGTCAGGTTCTGACCGGGTGAGGCCCCGCGCATGGCATGCTCAATTTGGAAAGCAATCGTAGTCGAGGTGTGACTTGGGCTGGAGGATGAAGTGCCGTGTCCAACGAAAGTGACGCGGCCGGAGAAAATGATTCCGGCGGAGCGAACGAGTTGCTGGAAAACGTTTTGCTGCAAACCGACGATGCTGGGAACAATCGGATAAGGTCGGGGCAGACTTGGAGGCGGAATCCAGACGGGCGCGATGGGTGGCGGGTAGCCCGACAGTGGCATGGTCGGGGCGGCCACAGAGGACTTGCCAGGGAAACGCTCTGCGGCACCATCCTGCCCGAGCAGCAGCGACGGAGCTACGAAGATCAACGAGAAGATGGCGAGCAGACGCCAGCAAGTTCCGGCCATGCGATCACCTGGAAATGAAAGTCTGCTCGAAGGAATCTGGGAAACCGAGACTATCCTAGGCGTCGACAGAATGCCTCGCTGTGACGGATGTCACAAGAGGCCTGTGAATTAAAGGGTCATTCCTGTCCTGGGCAATTGCTTTGCAGCCGACGGCCCGCTTCCTCGCAGACCGTCGGCGCCGCGAATCGCCTTAGCTCAGCTAGTGTACTCGGAACGGAACGTTGCTTTTGAGAGTGCCGCCGGGTGTCGTCACTTGGACCCTGCCCATGGTCGCGCGGTTGGTCGCGTTCCTGCTCAGGGTGTGTCCGCCGCCGCGCGAAGCCCCACCGCCACGCTGAACACTGTGCCATCGCCATTGGCCCCCCCGGAGTATGTCGCGCCGTAAAAATCCCCGTTGGCGCCTTGCACCAATCCCGCGTAGGGAAATTGTCCGTCGGTGCAGTTTGTCTGAGCGCAGAAGTTATAAAGCGTGGTGAGCCCTCCCTGTGGAGTGATTTTGAAGACCGTGCCTGAGTTATTCCCAGTCTTGAAGTTGGCTCCTCCGATCGGCGTTGTCCCGTAGAAGTTCCCATCCGACCCTTGCACCAACGCCGAATATGGACTCACACCGTCATAGGCGCGAAACCGGTGCAGCGTGGTCAGGTTTCCCTTCGCGGTCATTTCAAAAACCGTGCCCCACCCGTTGTATCCGCCGTAGCGCGTCACTCCATAAAACATCCCGTTCTTTGCCTGGATCATCCCTGCGAACGGGTATGCGCCATCAATGCAGTTCCTTCTGTGGCAGAAGCTGTAGAGCGTAGTCAGCGTGCCTGATGATGTCATCTCGAATATCGTGCCGCCGCTGTTGTCGTGGCCCGTGCCGCCGTTGTACGTCGTCCCATAAAAGTGCCCATTGGCCGCCTGTATCAGACCTCCGATGGGGACCCCTCCGTCAAGGCAGAAACCGTTACTGTTCGTGAAATTGCAGAAGTCGTAGAGAGTGGTTAACTGGCCTGCCGTAGTGATTTTGAAGAGCGTGCCGAAGCCTGAGCAGAAGCAATTGTTGTCTGCTGCGTTTCCCCCACCATACCCCGTCGACCCGTACAAGTTGCCATCGGTGCCTTGGATCAACCCGGCGTAGGGACTGCTTCCGTCATTGCAGAGTCCAAAAACGACTTGAGAGCAAAAACTGTAAACCGTCGTCAATTGGCCCTGTGGAGTGATTTCGAAGACTGTGCCGCAGCCAGTGTTGGGGTTGCCGGGGTTAACACAATTCGTTCCGCCGAGGTAAGTTGTACCGTAGAAGTTCCCGTTCTTGGCTAGCACCAGCGCCCCCTGCGGATTTGCGCCATCGGTGCAGTCTGTCTGCGAGCAAAAGCTGTAAAGCGTGGTCAGCGTGCCATCGGGAGTGACTGTGAAGACCGTGCCAAAGTTCCCGTTGACTCCGCCGGACGAAGTCGTCCCATAGAAGTTGCCGTCGTTGCCTTGCACAAGCGTGCCGATGGGAGCAATCCCGTCGGTTCCAGTGAAACTTGCGAGAGTAGTGAAGTTTTGCGCTGTGGACCAAATCGCGGTTGCGGCGCAAAACGCAATCACGATGCCAGCCATCTTCACGGAATTGAACTTTTTCATACAGCCTCCTCTCCGGCAAAGCGCCGGTGCGAAAATTGAACCCCTCAGGGTCTGTACCTTCGTCGGCGGAAATTACTTCCGGGTCAGACGAGGGACGCGGACTGCAAGATTGTGGGCACAAGAAAAAGTCCAGCCTAACTGTGCCGCGTTAAGGGGAGGAAGTGACTGCGCTGAAGCCGACCATTATCTTGGCAGCCAGCCTCGCTGTCAATCGTGCATAAACTTGCACACAGGAGAGCATCCTGATTTCAACCGAAGCGTGAGTCCACCGATAGCGAGAGCTGTGCTCCTGCTACAGCCCGTGCCTTAGATGCTCTTCCGCGCTCAGATTCGCGCCCGCCAGCAGCAACAGTCCCGTAAGAAAAGCCCAGAACATCATGCTCACCGAGAGCGCAAACGGCCCATACACTTCTGCAAAATTGAGCCAGGGCAGGGCGAGGATGTAGCCGTATTTCAGTGCCTCCGAAAGTAATCCCATGATGACCGCCGTCGGCAGCACCGCGCGCGCCGGAACTTTGCCGTTAGGCAAGACCCAGTAAATAAGGAAGAAGATGGCAATGCTGGCGGCGATGGCGAAGGCCTTCATCACAACGAATCCCACCACGCGAATGAACCCGCCGCCGTGCCCGCGCAGCAGGAAAGTCATCAGCGACACATTACCCGCCGTCATCGCGATCGAGAGCAGAGCCAGCACGCCGCAGCCGAATGCCAGTCCGAGAGCGATCAACTGGTTGCCCACGTAAGAGCGGTTGTTCGGGAAGCGCCAGATGCGGTTCAGCGCGACCTCCAGTGGCATAAATACTCCGGTCGAGGTCACCAGCAAAATGACCAGCGAGGCAATCTGCACGCGGTGCCGCGCATTGGTCATGACCTCAAGGTTGCGAATGACGAAGTCCTGGCCGGCGGGCAGGTAGTCGCGGAGCAATTCCACCACCACGTCATACATCACGCGCGAGTGAAAAACGCGCCTGATCAGTGTCATCAACAGCACCACGAAAGGGAAAAACGAGAGGATCGAGTTGGCGGCAACCGAGAAAGCAAAGGTGTGTACATCGGTGCGCAGGAGGTATTTAGCGGTGGAGATCGCCATCCCGGAGAAGTTTCCGCGGTGCGGGCCCCGCAGGGGGACGGAGGCGTCCTTCGCTCGGGGAATAACACTGGCTGTGGTTTGGTCGGGCACGGCGCTTGCCTAATCCTATCAAAGGGTTGCGGCTACTTTTGCCGGCCTTGCGAACGAAAGGCCAATGTGCGGCAGCGTACCGTTTCTTATACCCTGTTAAAGCTTAATATGTGACCCACGGTTATTATTGAAACCATATTACTAATTTTTCTTGCGAAACGATTTAGTACTGCTTATTATTCGTTTGCTCATCACCGGGGTGCATCCTGGCGGGTGAGTTCGTAAGGCAGGTTGATGTCTTGAGCAGAGCGGTAGAAATCAGCGCCGATCGTCCAGGGCTCCAGAAGTTCGCGCCGCATTTTCTCTACGCGACGCTGAACCCAGGAGTCTTTTGCTTTGGGGCAATTTCTCCGGCACAGAAAGACGCAAGACGCAAGACGCAACCGGGTTTCACCGGATTTCTTGAGGGGGCGCTCCGTTCGCTGTTTCGTTCGGGGCACGATCTGGAAATTCGGGAAACTAATCTTGATGATCAGGGGAAAGGAGTTTTTCTGTGAGAGAGAAGGGAACAGTAAAGTGGTTCAACGGGGCGAAGGGATATGGATTTATCCAGCGCTCCACGGGGGAAGACGTTTTCGTACATTTCTCCGCCATTCAGGAGAACGGCTACCGCTCGCTCAACGAGGGTGAGACCGTGGAGTTCGATCTGCTCAAAGGCCCCAAAGGCTTTCAGGCGGGTAACGTCGTCCGCGCCTAGCCTGCTGGTCACATGATTTGCCGTCCCTCCCGCGAGAGCGGGAGGGTTTTTCGTTGGCGCCCGGCCAGCCCGCACGGGCCGCATAGGATACCCCCGAGCCTGCCCTGAGCCTGTCGAAGGGACGGAAGTCCGGGGTAAGCCCCAAAAATAGCAACCAAGTCCCGCAGGGACGACACCAACAAATAGGCGCGCCATACTCGACATGTTCTAAGGCAAACGCTCTGAAGGCCAGCGCCGGAGGCAAATCATGTTTCACCTAATCTGGTATGTTCTCGTCGGACTGATCGCCGGCGTCATCGCGAAAAATGTGATGCACGTCCACATGACCATCTTCTGGACCATCGTCCTCGGCATCATCGGATCGATCCTCGGCGGCGGCCTTACCCACATGTTTTCCCGCCCCTCCAACGAACGCCGGCCTGATTGTTTCCATACTGGGCGCAATCCTGGTTCTCTACGTTTGCTTCAAGCTCAAAATCCATTTTCCCCAGGTCAACCCCTTCTGATTTTGACCTTGATCGCGAAGGGCACGATCCCTCGGCTTCGCTCAGGACAAGCTTCAGTCGTGCCCCTCCGCCATACCGTGGACGAGCGGCGCTTCATTGGCGGAGCGCTGGTATGATCCGACCAAATTCCTCTTGACTTCACCGAACCGCGAGAGCAGCATTTCTCTTGGCCTCCCCGAGGAGCAGTTTCCAGCCAAGCGGAATGCAACACCCCTGAGGCACATCGGACCCGCAAACAATACAAGCCGGCGAGACTCTACCGGCGCTGGGTTCGAGCAACATCGAGGTATGTATCAGGGAGGAACCCCAATGAAGGGAAGAGAAGTCTTGCGCGCACTGCTCGTGGCGATGATTGCTACGATGGTTGGTTCCATCTGGGCTAGAGCCGCAGAGCACCTTTATGTAACGAATAACGGCTCCTTTAACATCTCAGCATTTACCATTAACTCTGATGGCTCTTTGACGTTGGTCCCGGGTTCTCCGTTCTCAGTGGGGACCTTTCCTAACACGTCATTCCTGGACTTGGAGCACCGATTTCTTTACTGTCTAGCCCTTTCTGGCGACGGGTCGACCGCCATCTGGGGATTCCATATCAACACCGATGGGTCTCTGACGCCGGTTCCGGGCTCCCCATTCTTAACACCGACACAGGCGACGGGTAAGGGGATAGTGGTGTCGGAGCCCGCAGGCGATTTCCTCTACCTGACCAACTTAGACAACACCATTTCAGTCTATTCCATCAGTGTGGTTGATGGCTCACTGACTCTCTTGCCGGCCCTGGCTGTACCGACAGGCAGTAGCCCCGGCTTTATCACTGTGGATCCAACGGGCAGGTTCCTGTATGTGGCGATCCTCAACTCCGACAACTCCAACGGTATCGACGTTTACAGAATCCATCGAAGGTCGGGCGCGCCGAAACTGATTCACTCTTCGCCTTTCGCGTCTGGGATGGGTGGGGCAGATATAGGGATCGATCCGAGTGGCAAGTTCCTTTACGCGACGAATTTCACCGATAACGACATATCGGGCTTTTTCGCCCTCCGCAGCGGGAGACTCGACCCGGTTGCGAACTCGCCCTTTGCAACAGAACCCAGCCCGATTTTTGTTACCGTAGACCCGATGGACCGCTTCCTATATGTTGGGAATGGTGGTTTTGTTCCGCTTGGGATCTCAGCCTTCGCGGTGAACCTCACGAACGGCGTCCTCATCCCGGTCCCTGGATCCCCGTTCCCGTCGCCCTCGCCAACAGTAGGGGACATCCATGGCATGGCTGTAGATCCAAGTGGCCAATTCCTTTACGTATCGCTCTTTACTGAATCGAATGCCAACATCGCTGGGTACACGATTAATAGCGATGGCTCGCTGACCCCACTCAGCGGTTCGCCCTTCTTTCAAGCGGGCATCGCGCCATCTGCGGTTAACGTCACGCCCTTTTGAAAGGACTTGATTTCGTGAAAGTTTCGGACGGTTGGCCCACTCAAGCCCGGTTTTGGCTTGAGTGGGGATGTTCACATGTCACAGACTTAGTCCGGCCGAACAAGCTAGATTGTCCTCATGCCGTGGGCACAAAACCGGCACAAGACCGGGAGCACAAAACCGGGCACCACAAAACCGGAAAACCGGGAACAGACGGGTGGGGTGGCCCCAATTTATCGGCTGCAAAATTAGGTGAACGTCCCGTCTGTCCCACTATTTCTGCACCCGTGAAGCCGCCACGGGTGGGGCATCCCGTTTCGTGTTAGAGTACGGCTGGGCCAGCCCCCAAATCGGGATTCACAAGTCAGGCTTTTATAACTAACGCATCAGTGAACAACCCAAGTCAATGAAAACACGAAAAGGGCCTAAAGAAGCGCGGGAGGGGCGGAGGAAGAAAAAGGGCAGGAAAGAAGAAGCAAGTCGAAGGAAAGGAGGAGAAATGTCAATCTCTCCCCTCGGGTCGGCCAGCAAACTCAAGGCTGCTCTCGAAACTGCAATCTCTGCGGCGCGACAAAGGGGCCGTCTCGGGCCCCGTCATGAACAAGAGGAAGGTCCCGTCATACTCGCCCGCGCTTATGATTTGTTGCGCCTTTACGCATATCCCAACGATACGGCGGACTGGGGAGTTCTCGGACGCGCTCGCCGACACCGGCAGTGGATGGGTCGGAGTCAGGAACAGGCAGTGGAAGGAGAAGAAAATTGAGTTGGCAGTTTATCGGCCCCCGGAGGTTTCGGACTGGACAGGGATACGTCTCAGGGCGCGTAAATGCAATCGCCATCGATCCCAACAACCGGGCCATAATCTTCGCGGGGGCGGCTGGAGGCGGCCTCTGGAAGACAACAGACCGCGGGGGAGACTGGACGCCCCTCTCTGATGCTTGGCCGTACGAGGAAATCGCGAGCGTCGCCATCGACCCAGGGAATCCCTCCGTCATCTATGTCGGTACTGGCGACTTCCAGGGATGGGGGGTTCGCGGTTTCGGATTGATGAAAAGCGAAAACGGTGGAGCCACTTGGATGAACCTGCCAGAGGGAGAGGAGGCGGATACATCAATCAGCGGGATAGTCGTAGATCCTAACAACTCGCAGAACGTGATCATCTGCGGCGGCCGCGGTCGGAACGCATACGGGTACATTTGGCGGTCAACTAACGGTGGGCTCAGGTTCAGCCGCGCCCTCAACGTCCCCGGCGCATGGTCAAAGATTACAATCGGCCAAGATGATGGTGGAGGGGAGCGCGCGATTTATGCCGTTGGGTGGAACTGGGAGACGACCGGCTATCTTGTGTACCGGTCGTTGGACCGTGGTAAGAACTGGGAGCAGCTTGATCCGCCCCTGGGTCAAAAAGAGGGGGTAGTCTCTGTTGCCACTTCTCCTATAGAGGCGAAGAGAGTCTATGTAATGACGGCTGGATCTCGAAAGGTATTTTCTAGCTCCGATTATGGTGATAACTGGGAAGATGTCACTGACGATCTGCGTCAAGATGACTTCGAATGGCAGCAACAAGGTTATGATTGGGCCCTTGAATGTGGATCGTCGAGTGGAGGATCTCCACATGACGTCCTTCTTCTAGGGTTGCTCCATCTCAACTATTGGGATTCTGGACTTCGCGCTTGGACTCTGCCCCCGCATGGCCACGACGACGTCCACGCCGTCGTGCGTGATCCCACTGATTCGAATTCATTCTTAATAGGGAACGACGGCGGCGTTTTTGAGCTGTCCAGGATTGGCGTGAAACCTGAATGGTCGTTGTCATCGTTGAATGCGACGCTCGGGATAACCCAATGCTATGACGGTATGGCGAGCCCGCACAGCGTTAGCATCTTTCTTGCTGCCACACAGGATAATGCGATTGCATCATCGCAAACAGACCTCGACGCGTGGGACACAGTATTCCCACCCGCTGGAGGAGATGCGATACACACGATGGTGAGCCCGGCGAACCCTCGAGTGCAGTTCGTTGAAGGTGGCGTAAGGTTTTATGGGATCGGACGTACAGAGGATCAGTGGCAGTCGTCCAAGAATATTACGCCGGATCCGCTCATGGGGGATAACATTGACCCGTTCTCGACGCCGATAGAGATGGACTCGGGTGGTTCGCGTCTCTACTGGGCGACGGACTATCTCTGGATTCGGGACGAAGGTACGGGCAAATGGAGTGGTCACGTCGGCGGGCAGCAACTGTGCGCTATGGGTTTCGCCGTTAGGGTCATATGTATCGCACCATCAGATCGGGACCGCGTCTACACCGGAAGTACGGACGGACAGGTCTGGATGGGCGAGGGACCTAACTGGCGTTGGACCCGCATAGACAAAGGCCTCCCCAATCGCATGGTTTCTGGAATAACAGTTCACTCCACTAATCCCAACGACATCATCGTCGTGGTGAGCGGCACGGGGAGTGGACACGTCTGGCACTGTGACAACACGAAAGCACAGAATCGCGCCTGGGAGGATGTGAGCGGATCTGGGATGAACGCCCTTCCCGACATCCCCGCTGTTGCGATTAGACGTGATCCGCGCGATCCTTCGAACTTGCTATACGTGGGGACAGACGTGGGTGTGTTCTTCAGCCCCGACGCAGGAAGAAACTGGCTCGACTATACGGTCCCAAAGGGCTTGCCCACGGCGCAGCTCAGTGACCTCAGGCTTGTCGGGCGCAGCCTATACGCGATTCTTTTCGGGCGGGGCATCTGGCGCCTTCGCCTGCCAATGACGGTGACGACGCCCTCATCCGCGTCGGTAAGTTCGACGATTTTTTGTGCCTCGACGTCCATTGACGGGAGGATTCTCCTCTGCCAAGCGAAATACGGACAGGCGTTCAGTGACTGGCACCAGGTCGCCGGTAATGGGCGTACGGATGCGGCCGTAGCCTGCGCATCGGTCGAAAGTACGCTGTTCATCTTCTGCAAGGGCCTTGATGGAAGAATATACGTCAACCAAGCCGAGATGACCGCGAATAACACCGACCCAGAGGAGTTCGCCCAGTCTTTCAGCGGGTGGTTCGAAGTGCAGGGTGATGGGAGGACCGACGTTGCCCCTGCAGCGACAAGGATCGAGAATAGCGTGTTCGTGTTCGTCAAGGGGCTGGATGGACGGATCTATCTCAATCAAGCCGAATACCGTCACGCCTTCAGCGGGTGGTTCGAGGTCCAGGGTGATGGGAGGACCGATGCCGCCCCCACTTGTGCGACCGTCGGAAAAAGCGTGTTCGTCTTCGTCAAAGGGTTGGACCAACGGATATACGTGAACCAGGCAGAATTCGGTCGCGCCTTCAGCGGGTGGTTCGAGGTCCAGGGTGATGGAAGGACCGACGCTGCTCCGGCGACTGCGGCAATCGACCAGAGCATATTCGTAGTGATAAAGGCACTCAACGGGGGCGTGTTCTTGAACCAGGCGGAATTCGGTCACGCCTTCAGCGGGTGGTTCGAGGTCCAGGGTGGGGGACAAACGAATTTGGCTCCAGGCGCATCATCAGTGCTTCAGAGTCTCTTCGTGTTCATCCTTGGCGTGAACGGTCGCCTTCAGGTAAACCAGGCTTGGTACCGTCACGCGTTCAGCGGGTGGTTCCTTATGGGCGACGAGGCGCCTTGAACTGCATTTTGTGTCTTATAGCGCGAGGCCGGCACGAAGGATGTGGCGCGTCTGCAACAAGCCTTCGGGGGGCTGGCACACCTTTGATCTTCATGCTGGCACCACCGCAACTGAGGGTGGGGACTGGCCAACCTTTGATTTTTTAAAGCTGGCACCACCACAAATGAGGCTGCCGCACCTTTCGTTGCTTTCGAAAGGTGCGCACTCGACAGCCGTTAGCCATGGGTTTTGAACTTCACGCGCAGGGGAACAACCCCAAGTCACAAGCTCGACCTCCCCAAAGTTTTCCACAGCCCCCTTGTGACATCTGACCTTGCGCTCGTTTTCAATTCATCCCATAATTGTCCCAGCAGTAGCAGCGCCATCTAGATGGAAAAACTCGGCGAAGTCAGGCGAGAGATCGCCCGCAACTCCTTTGCTTTCTAGATTTTGACCTGTAAGTTCTTTGACATCTAGATTTTGTGGGCCAAACCATGCCTAACCCCATGATTCTAAAGATTAGGGGGGTGGGGGAGGGGCGTACCCCCTGTCATTCACAAAAAGTAAAATCCAGGCTCAAGCATCGTGTCCAGCGAGGTCTTTCCGACGCCGTACATAAAATTATTTCAGGCAGAAATCCAGAGGAAGGAAAGCCTCACCGCACTTCCACCGACACCAAATCGCCATCCGACACGCCGCCAGCCTTGTAGTTCACAGACACCGAGCGGTTATTCCAGTCGCACGAAAACGAGTCGGCTCCGATGAGCAGCAGCGATTTGTAGTCAGCGGTGCGCAGCTTCAGAACCTGCGCGCCAGAGCTTACGGTGAGAACCGCGGCGGGAGACTGAGAGCAGTCCACGCCCAGCAGCCGCCCCTGCAAAAACTTTGCGGGACGCTTGTCGCCGCTGCTGCCGGATTGTGCCGCCCGTGCGGCGGAGGCGCGCTTGGCGGCGTCCTGCTCCAGCACGTCGAATGGGGAACTCTGCGTGGTGAGTTTCGGGGCTGACGGGGCAGAGGCGGCTGACACTCCGTATCGCTGTTCGTTCGGGAGTTGCTCCAGCCGCGCGCTAGCCGCCGCCGCGATCTGCGGATTGCGGTTGCTCTTCAAGCGGCCCAGCAAGGCTCGCGCGGCTTCCCACTTTTTGTCCGAAATATAGATCTCCGCCAGATGCAAAACGTATTGCTGGTTGCGCGGACTGAGTTGCATGGCGGCGCGTTCAGCCTGCATCGCAGCCACTGGTCCGCCGCCTTCCCGGTGCGCGGTGGCCAGCAGGTCATAGGCGTCGGCGAATTCAGGATACCAGTCCAGCACCGCGCGCAGATCCTGCATCATGTTGGGCAGGCCGAGAATGTCAGCGTGCTTCGACTGGGCGATACGGTACTTCATCACGCAAAGGTAGTAGCGGATCCACATATCACGCGGGTTGAGCGCGGCGGCATTGCTTAGTTCCTCGGCCGCGGCGTCGAACTCGCCGCGCTGCACGTGGTCCCAAGCCAGGACGCGGAGGGCGGTCTCGCGGCCAGCAGAAGGTATGGCCTTCTTGTCTTCTTTTTTGTCGTCGTTTTTTTCATTGGAGGTCTTGGAAGCAGTTGGCTCCGAAGACGTCGCCAGTGCCTGCAATTCGTGCAGCCCGGATTCGCGACGATCCGGAATCCGGATCTTCACCTGATCCGTCAAGGCGCGCGCATCGGCCTCCGGAAGAGCCTTGGCCGTGATGACGCTGTCGCTCGGTCCCACAAGTTCGGGGAATTCATACACCTGCGGTGCACTGCTTTTGGACTCCGGTTGCCGGGAAGCGTCGAGCGCCAGAAACAGCGGCGTAAGCGAGTGGAAGTAGTCCTTCACCGCCTGGTCGAACTGGGCCGACGTCACGCCGTAGGCTTTCTGGATGGCTTCTTCAACGGGGACGCGTTGGTTCTCGACCAGGTCAAAATACGTCCCCGTCTCTGGCAGCTTCTTCTCATGAAGCACGTAATGCATCATCATCCATGCCTGCGCATAGAAAAGCGTGTGATGCGTGCTTTCAGTGTAGGTGGAAGTGTCATGCTTCATGGTGAGCAGGTCGGGCAGCGCAAGCCAGACCTGGCCGCCTAAAAGCTCGGTGAGAGACTTCGGAAGATTGCGAACTTCATGCTGGCTCTCGAGCAAGTCTTCGGTGAAGCGGGAACGCAATTCGGGGTCGCCGCCGATTTCGTACTTCCGGTCGTCGAGTCGAATGGAACCGAAATATTCCGCGAAGCCTTCGTCGAACCATCCCGGAACCGGAGGATAGTTGTAGTTGAGCAGCAGGTGAGCGAAGTCGTGGGCGACGGCGCGCCAGGATTCCTCTTCGAACAGATTCAGCACGAAGAAGTTCTGGTCTTCGCCGGTGACAAAGAAGCCCGGGACGCCGATGGGCTGGCCCTGGCGCAGCGGGGCGCTCTGGTAGTAGGTTTTGTCATTCTTGAAGGCGAGGATGGTCAGCGGCAAGGGCTGGTTCAGGCGGTCCTTCATCAGGAGAGTGGCGAAGACGGCGCGCATCTGCTCGAAGCGCAGGGCAACCTCCTTGCCTTTTTTGTCGCCTGCATCGGTGATGACAGTAAAGTGGGTGGAGTGAATCTCGAGCCACGGAGTCTGCTCGGACGCAGGAGCAGAGGCAGCCAGAAGCCCCAACAGAAGCATCGTAGGAATAAGTGAAATCGGGCTGGGACGAAAGCGGGCCATGCGCGTTCCTACGCGGGAAGAAAACTACTACTAAAATGCTAACACGAGGGTTGACGCGAGCGCGCTCGCAACACATTGATTGACGCTCGAAGCAAAAAGAAGTCCAATTGATCGCGTTAGATCGCGGACGTGCGCCTGCTTCATAGGAGCAGAGGGCAGCAATGATTGTCTTGCGCAACATCGACGAGCCATTGGTCCGGCGCGACCGTCGGTGGTTCTGTGTTCCGATCATTCAACTCACGACGTTTGTCCTGGCTTTCCTCTTTGCGATTGGTTCGGTCTTTGCGCAGGCCCAGCAAATTAACAACGGCCCGGACAAGATCCGCGGTACCGTGGTCAATGCCGTTACCCATCAACCCATCAGTCGTGCTCTCGTCCACTCACCCGATAATCGCTTCGCAGTGCTGACTGATGGAGAGGGAAATTTTGAATTCACCTTGCCAAAGGTTGAAAGCGACGGAAGCGGTATGGCTTTAGGCCGACCCAGCATGGTCTTTTTTGGAGAAAACCCTAACGGCGTCTCTTTGTGGCTGATGGCTCGCAAGCCGGGGTTTTTGGATGATCCTAACGAAACGAGTCAGATCGAGGCGTCTCCGGGTCGCCAAGTCACGATTTCCTTAATGCCCGAGGCTTTGATCAAAGGGCGTGTCACCCTGTCTACAACTGAGGCAGCGACAGGCGTGAATGTGCAGATCTTTTCCCGGCAGGTGCAGGACGGCACTCCTCGTTGGATACCAGCACTCTCAGTGCGTGCAAACTCGAATGGAGAGTTCCGCTTTGCCGAACTTCTGCCCGGAGCTTACAAGGTAGTCACGCATGAACTGATGGATAACGATCCGGTCAGCACGGTGCGAGGCGGTCAACTCTACGGCTTTCCTCCGGTCTATTACCCGAGCGCAACGGACTTTGCGGCGGCCAGCACGATTCAACTCGGGGCAGGCCAGACATTCCAGGCGGATCTTTCACTTGTCCACCATCCATACTACCCAGTGACAATTCCGGTCACGAATGCAGAATTGAACTCGGGAATAAACATCACCGTGTCGCTGCAGGAAACCCGTAGTCCGGGCTATTCGCTCGGCTTCAACGCGACAAAACAGAGAATAGAGGGCTTGCTGCCGAATGGAAATTACCTTGTGGAAGCGGCGACCTTCGGACCGAACGCGGCAACAGGCGTGGTGAACCTTGCCGTCGCTGGGGCGCCGGCTGAAGGCCCGAATATGGTTCTTACTCGCAACAGTTCAATTACCGTGAATGTTAAGGAAGAATTCACTGCAACGTGGGACGGGTCCGCGTCGTGGAGCGATGGGAAGCATAATTTTCCGTTGCGCGGGCCTCGAGTTTACCTTAATGCTCGAGCCGAGGCTGTGGATGACTTCGCGCAAAGCAGCGGGGGGATTCGTCAGCCAAGTGGGCCGAACGATGATTCGTTGGTCTTGGAGCCTCTATCTCCGGGGCGATACTGGCTGCGGCTCAGTTCGCCGCGTGGCTACGTGGCGTCGGCGACCATAGGCGGAGTTGATTTGCTTCATCAGCCGTTCGTTGTCGGGTCGGGTTCGAATACGCCGATCGAAGTCACGATGCGCGACGATAGTGCAGAAGTCGAGGGCACCGTGGCGGGTATTGCATCTGCGTCAGTCACCGGCGAGCCGGGTCATCTAGGAAGCTCGACGCCTTCGGCCTACCTATATTGGGTTCCTTTACCGGATAGTCGGGGGCAGTTTCTGGAGTGTAATGCATCTCCAGATGGAAAGTTCAGTTCGCAGACGGTAGCTCCCGGAACCTATCGAGTGCTGGCTTTCAAGAGCCGGCAAACGAATCTTCCCTATCGCGACGCGGAAGCCATGCGGCCTTACGAGACGAAGGGTCAGGTCGTCCATTTGTCTCCCGGCCAGAAAGCGAATCTGCAATTGCAACTCATTTCAAGCAGCGAGTAAACGTGCAGGCAAAGATGGCGGCTTTCCCAAATTCGATCCTCTGGTTATTGTTGACGTCTGCTCTTGGTCTGTCGGGCGCACCTCTGTTGGCAGCGCCACAGGTTGCGAACGCCCCTTCAGGAATTGTTCCTGGCGGGTACAGAATCGCCGGAACCGCGGTGAGCAAGGCCGATGGGCATCCGCTCGCCCGCGCACGAATATCAGTGAGGGACGTGAAGGATCCGCAGAAGTTTCAGTTCATGGTTACATCGGAAGACGGCAAGTTTGAGTTCAGCGGACTGCCGCCGGGAAAGTATTCGCTGGACGGAGCGAAGCGCGGATTCATTTCCGCCGCTTACGAGCAGCATGATCAGTTCTCGACCGCCATTGTGACTGGCGCCGGGCTCGATACCGAAACTCTGGTTCTTCGTCTTGCCCCGGATGCGGCGATTGTCGGCAAGGTTCTCGACGAAGTTGGAGATCCGGTTCGCCACGCAATGGTGACGCTGTACTACGTGGATCACAGCGGAGGGCTGGACCAGATTCACCCCGCTCGCTCCGCGCAAACGGATGATCAGGGGACGTACGAGATTACGCCGCTGACGCCGGGCACTTACTTCTTGTCGGCGAGCGCGAAGCCTTGGTACGCCTTTCACTCTAGCGCGGGCCGGACTGGCTTCGAAACGGAAGCGCAAGCCGCATCGGCACCAGCCATCGATCGCTCTCTGGATGTGGCCTACCCTGTGACCTACTACCCTGACGTAACCGATACGGAAAGCGCAACGCCAATTCCAGTCCGCGGTGGCGATCGCGTGCAGGTGGATATTCACATGAATCCAGTTCCGGCCCTCCGCCTGCTCTTTCGTGTCCCGGAGAATGGCAAGAACGGATTTTCTTATCCCCAGCTTCAACAAGCCGCCTTTGACGGTACGACCTTTATCCAGACCGACGGCGGGCGCATAGTCTCTCCGGGTGTCCTCGAAGTTACCGGGGTTCCCGCGGGCCGCTACAACGTTCGTCTCTCCGGACCTGGCCCCGCCCTTCAGTTGAACGGGGTCGACCTCACGAAAGACGGAGAGGAAGTCGACACTTCAAGCGGGGAAGCCCTGAGTACCGTCAAGGTCTCTGTGCAGATACCCGGTGAGCCTGCGCTTCCATCGCGACTTATGGTCGGGTTGCGTTTGGGACGAGGAGTCCCTGTGGCTTGGCAGGCGATCGATCCGAAAGGTGACGCGGAGCTCCAGGAGGTCGCTTCTGGCCACTACGAAGTCCTGGTACAGGGTCTTGGGAAACGCTACTCCATCTTGCGCATGTCAGCGGAAGGCGCACAAGTTTCGGGTCATACATTGACCTTAGCGGCAGGCTCTTTGCCTTCAGTGTTGCTGACTCTCGTAGGTGGCAGCGTGGAAGTTGAAGGGACGGCGAAACGAGCGGGCAGCGTCTCCGCCGGAGCCATGGTTGTTCTGGTGCCGAAGAATCCGGACGTGAATCGCGATCTTTTCCGCCGCGACCAGAGCGATCTGGACGGCACTTTTGTTTTGCATGGTGTAGTCCCGGGTTCGTATACCGTCGTTGCAATAGACAACGGATGGGACCTGGATTGGTCACAGCCTGGTGTGATCGCGGCCTACCTGAAGCGTGGGCGGACGATTCAGGTGGGCACGGAGAGCGGCCGGCCCGTCCATATCGCAACACAGATCGAAGTTCAATCGAAATAAGAGCAGGTTCACCGTACGGAGCGCGGCAGTGTCTTCGTCAGCCGTAAGGTGGAGTGAATCTCGAGCCACGGAGACTGCTCGGCCGCTGAGGCGGAAAGGCATAGCGCCACCAGCAGAGCGGAAATGAGGTGAAGCGGGATGGACCGGGCGAGCATGTGTGCCGCAGCGGGGATGGACTGCTTCCCCCGGAATGCTAACACGATGGTTTCTCGGCGTGCGCGGGGAATCCAATGCGCGACCACTCCGTTCCGCACATGCCGCTATAATCCCAAGCAGTGCCCATCCGCTCGCGAAGCCTGTTTCCTACTCTCGGTCTCCTCGCCGCGTTATTCGTGGTGCAGCTCGCGCCTGCCCTTTCCGAAGCGTCGTGGAAAGGTGTTCTGATCGATGGAACAGGTAAGCCGGTGGAGGAGGCGATCGTCAAGCTGCACTCCGCTTCTGGCCGCGATTATGAAGCCACGACCGCCGCCAACGGCAGGTTTAGCTTTGCCGAAGTTATCCCGGGCACATACGCAGTGTCCGTCACAACCGCTGGCAAGACATGGCACGCGGCAACGGCCGTCGCCATGCAGGGAGCGATGCTGACCGGGCTGCAGATCTCAGCGAAAGGGCAGGAACTTCGCATAGTCGTACCCGGAGAAGCTTCGGCGCAGGCGAGTGGTGGGGAACGTCTTTCAAGCACGGAGGTTTCGAGTCTCCCGCTGAACGCGCGGGACTTCAGCAAGCTACTGCTGCTAGCGGCGGGCACCATGACTGACGCCAACGGCGCCGCCAATTTCACCCAACAGTTTGCGGTGAATGGGCAGCGTGGCGCGAATACCGTGTTCGCGATGGATGGATTCGACACCACCGATCCCGAGCTGGGCGGAGCAACGTTTTCCAACTTCAACGTCGACGCCATTCAGGAAGTGCAGGCCAACTCGGGAGTGATGCCGGCCGAGATTGGTCACGGGGCGGCGAGTTTCACCAACGTCGTCACCAAGTCGGGCACCAACCAGGTTCACGGCAGTTTGTTCGAGTTTGCCCGTAACGCATCCTTCGACGCCCGCAACTATTTCGATCACCCCAGCCTGGCCGACAATAACCGGCGCATTCCTCCGTTTGTGCGCAATGAATTCGGATTTACCAATGGCGGTCCGGTAATCCTGCCGAAGATCTATGATGGAAGTGACCGCACCTTCTACTTCGGCGAGTACCAGGGATTCCGCCAGGTTCTGGGAACCACTCAGGTCTTCCCGGTGCCCACCGCGGCGGAACGGCAAGGCATCGACACGCAGACCTTTCCCGGCGATACCCTGACTGTTCCGGTGAATCCAGCCATCGTTCCGATGCTTGATCGATATCCGTTGCCGAACGATCCGGCGGGCGCCTACGGCGACCGCACGTATGCCACATCTTCGAAGATCTACACTCGCACCGACCAGGTTTCGATCCGGATCGATCACCGTATCTCGGACAAGGCCACGCTGCTGGGACGGTTCAGCCTGAATCAGGTCACGGGGCCGCTGACCAATCCGGACCAGACGGCGATCGATCCCAGCTTCGCGGTGCAGTTCCTCGACCATCAGCGTAATGCGGGCGTGAGATATATTCGGACACTCTCTCCGAATCTAACGTCCGAAACCTCGCTGGGCTATATTCGCAGCACGCCGTTCTTTCCCGCAATCAACCACACCCAGCCCGGTCTGGCTTTTGGCGACGGGCTGTTTCAAGGATTCAACTCTGCGGCCGGATCCATCTTCGGATCGTTCGGGAACCTTTACCAGGTCAAAGAAGATATGAGTTACGTGCACGCCTCTCACTCTCTAAAGTGGGGACTTGAAATTCGTTTCAACCGGGATGCGACCATCTTTGGAACTGATCCGAATGGAGCCTATGCGTTTGGTGGAGGAACGGCCTATTCACCCGTGCTGATTAAATCGGCCAGTGGCACGCATGATATTCAACCGAAAGATCCATTGCCCGACTCGCTGACCGGACTGCTGACCGCTACTCCGTACTCTTACAGCATCATCGCGCCCGCGAGTTTCACGCCGATAGGAAATCGGTTCGACGAAGCGGCGGTGCGCAGGGAGGCATATAACTTCTACTTTCAAGATGTCTGGAAGACCACCTCCCGCGTGACTCTGAGCTACGGCCTGCGCTACGAGGTAAACAGCCGCATTCACGAAGCCCACAGCCGCACCTCGTTGCCGGAATTTGTGGGAGCGAACGGACAGAACGTGCCCTACTCGGATCACACAGCGAAGCAGATTTTCCTGTACAACCCGCAGCCGCCGTACCGTCAGGATTGGAGCGGCTGGGGGCCGCGCCTGGCGCTTGACTACGCTCCGGCCGCGCACACTGTTCTGCACCTCGGAGGCGCGATTACGAGCATCGTGCCCAACCTGTGGCAGGACAACTTTGTCACGGGTGCGTTGCCGTTTGCGGTGACGCTCTACGAAAGCGCATCGCCGGCCGTTGCGCTGCCATTTCAGAATTCCGCCGTGGCGGTCAGTCTTCCGCCGGTGTATTCAACGGGCGGACAGCAACTGTTTGTCAACGGCAAGGATGCCGGAATGCCGCCGAATACCCAGCTGGATTTGCAACGTTACCAGACCGATCTGGCGGCGCTGACTCCGGGCAATGAGGTGCAGTTGCTCACCATGATTGGTTTTGCCAGGAACTTCCGCAACGGCTATATCGGGAGTTATACCGCAGGCATCGATCATGATTTTGGCGACGTGAAATTCAGCGCAGCCTATGTGGCGACCGCGGGAGTGCATCTGAGCAGCGTGTATTCGCCCAACAGCTATGGCGGTGCGGACCCGGCACACGCTCCGTTTACCCGATTCGACTCCTCCGGGACCCCAACGGGAGGCTTTGGGCCGGAATACGTGATGACCAGCGGTTCTCACTCGACCTACCATTCGCTGCAAGCCAGTATCAGCAAGAATTCCGCGCGAGACGGGCTGGGTTTGCAAAGCAGTTATACCTATTCCAAGTCGCTCGACGACAGCAGCGCCGTGCTGGGGGGCCTCTTCGGTACGGCCGGGGTGGTGTTGCAGACGCTGCCGCAGAATCCATGGGACCCGCAGGCGGAGAAAGGTCCTTCTACATTCGACGTGACCCATGTCTTTAATGTGAGCGCAATCCAGTTGCTGCCGCTCGACCGCATCGGTTTTTTGCGTCCATTGGGCAAGCCGCTTACCAGGGGCTGGCAGTTCCTGAATATCACGACTCTGACGACCGGATCGCCGTTCAGCGTGTACTCAGGAGTGCAGCAGACCGGCGCTGGCGCGGGCGGCGCCGACCGGCCGGATCAAGTGGCACAACCGCACTTTTCGACCAGCCGGGCAGTGCGTGAGGACTACTTCGGTCTGGGTGCGGGCAATGTTTCTTTCTTTAGCATCCCGATCGGCATCCCCGGCGGGACCGGACCGAACCACGGACGCTTTGGTACATTGGGGCGGAATACGTTTCGCGGTCCCGGGTTCCATGATTTTGACATTGCGTTGATCAAGGACACGCCCTTTGGGCATCGAGGCAAAGCCGAACTGGGCACAATGGAATTCCGCGCGGAGTTTTTCAATGTGTTCAACATCGTGAATTTTGGACTGCCGTCGAACATTCTTCGCGGCAGCGGTTTTGGCATCATCAGCAAGACCGCGGGGAATTCCCGGCAGATCCAATTCTCGTTGAAGCTGATTTACTGAGGCGGCGGGCGAGAAATCGCCGAAGAACAGGTTATCGAGTGCGGGGTTCGTTTCGGTTGGTTAATGCATCGTCTAGTCGCCACTGGCGTGGTTTTGGGTGGGAACGAGGACCAGCCGCGGGCGCGCTTCCGCGGGACGCAGCTGCAACTGCGATGCCCGGCCACACGCCTGCAGGATGCCAAAGACTGCGACGTAAGCGGAGAAGACTCCAATGCCGACAGAGGCGACCACGGTAACGCAGAGAATCAGAGGCATGAAGAGCGAAATCACAGTCAACCACCTTATTAAGTCGCAGTAATCAGATGCCGCCGGCTCAACTTTCGTCTATACGGTTTCTTCAATCTACCTGTGCCGACGGCTGCGGCAAGTGACGACCCGGATACGCCGTAGTAAAATACGAAGTAGATCTGCGCATTCCTACTGTCGAACAAGTCTGTAAACCTGTCGACATTACGGAAGGGCAATCCAGCCTTGTTTTTAAGACAGTCTCCAAATGGCTATTACCAGGATCTCGGTGCGCGGGGCGCGCCAGCATAATCTCAAGAACATCGACGTTGAGATTCCGCGCAACACGCTGACCGTAGTGACCGGCCTGAGCGGGTCGGGCAAGAGTTCGCTTGCCTTCGATACGATTTATGCCGAGGGGCAGCGCCGTTACGTGGAGACTCTATCCACCTACGCGCGGCAGTTTCTGGACCAGATGGAACGCCCGGATGTCGATGCAATTGATGGACTTAGCCCGTCGATCTCGATCGAACAGAAGACCACCAGCCGCAGCCCGCGCTCGACCGTGGGCACGATCACTGAAATCTACGACTATCTTCGCCTGTTGTTCGCTTCTATTGGTATTCCGCATTGTCCCAAGTGCGGGCGGCCGATCAGCCGGCAGTCGGCTGAGCAGATCGTGCAGCGGGTGATGCTGCTTACTCCTGAGGATCGTGTAATGGTTCTTGCGCCGATCGTCCGCGGGCGCAAGGGCGAATTCAAGAAGGAGATGGAGACGCTGCTCAAGCACGGTTACACCCGCGCCCGCGTGGATGGCGAAATCGTCAATCTGGACGATGACCTCAATCTCGACAAGCGCAAGAACCATACCATTGAGGTTGTGATTGACCGACTTCTGGTGAAGCCGGGGATCGAGCATCGCCTCGAAATGTCGGTGGGTCTGGCGATGAAGTTGGCCGGAGGCCTGGTGCAGGTGGCGGTGGTCGGTGGAGATGAGCAACTCTATTCCGAGAAACTCGCCTGCCCGGATTGCGGCATCATCGTGGCGCAATTGGAGCCGCGCTCGTTCTCGTTCAACAGCATGTACGGAGCCTGTCCCGAATGCCACGGCCTCGGCAGCCGGTACGATTTCGATCCGGCGAAAGTGATCACCGACTGGTCGAAGCCGCTGCTCGACGGCGGACTAGGGCCGGGATCGGCGTCGCAGGGTCTGATCCATGCTTTGCAGGTGACGGCGTCGGCGCACTGCATCGATCTGAATACGCCGTTCGAAAAGTTTCCCGAGAAGATTCAGGACCTGCTGTTGAATGGCGAGTCGGGCCGCGGGAAGACGGGCTTCCGTGGAATCTTCGGATATCTGAAGCAAAACTTGGAAGAGTCGACTTCGGAAGGTTACCGCGACTGGCTGATGGATCACATGTCGGCTACGGAATGTCCGGCATGCCATGGCAAGCGCTTGCGGCCAGAGAGCCTCGCAGTAAAGGTGAGCGGCATGTCGATCGCCGAATTTACGGCGCTGCCGATTTCAAAGGCGCTGGAGGCTGCAAGAAGCATCAGGCTCGCTGGCCGCGAAGAAAAGATTGCAGGCCGCGTCATGCACGAAGTAGTCGAGCGGCTGCAATTCCTGAACGCCGTCGGACTGAACTACATTTCGCTCGACCGCTCGGCAGCCACTCTTTCTGGCGGCGAAGGACAGCGCATTCGTCTCGCGACGCAGATTGGCTCGAAGCTGCGCGGTGTGCTCTACGTGCTGGACGAGCCTTCGATCGGCCTGCATCATCGCGATAACGGACGCCTGCTGACCGCGCTCGAAAACCTGCGCGACCTGGGCAATACAGTGCTGGTAGTCGAGCACGACGAAGAAACTATCCGCCGCGCGGATTACGTGATCGATCTCGGCCCCGGCGCTGGACGCCATGGCGGCGGCTTAGTAGCGCACGGAACGCCGGAAGAAATCATGCGTGAGCCGAATTCGCTGACCGGGGCTTATATCTCCGGCAGAGTGCAGATTGAGATGCGCCCGGAGCGGCGGCAGAAAAACGGAGCGGCACTGACGATTCTGGGCGCCAGGGAAAACAATCTCAAGAATGTCGACGTTACGTTTCCGCTTGGCGTGATGACAGTCGTCACCGGAGTTTCCGGTTCGGGCAAATCCACGCTGGTCAACGACATTCTTTATCGCGCGCTGGCGCGCCAGCTTTACCGCTCGCGAGAAAAATCGGGCGAGCATAAAGCGATTATGGGCGCCGAGAACATCGACAAAGTTATTCGCATCGATCAATCGCCGATCGGACGGACGCCCCGCTCGAATCCCGCGACTTACACCGGAGTGTTCACTGCGATCCGCGATATCTATGCGATGCTGCCCGAAGCGCGCGAACGCGGCTACAAACCGGGGCGTTTTTCTTTCAACGTCTCCGGCGGACGCTGCGAGGCCTGCCAGGGCGAGGGCCAGCGGCGTATCGAGATGAACTTCCTGCCCGATGTTTACGTGCTGTGCGAGGTGTGCGGCGGACGCCGCTACAATCACGAAACGCTGGCCGTGAAATACAACGGATACTCCATCGCCGATTTGCTCGAAATGCCGGTATCCGACGCGCTTCCGATTCTCGAAAACATTCCGCAGATAAAGCAAAAGCTGCAAACGCTGGTAGACGTCGGCCTCGGCTACATTCATCTCGGTCAATCCGCGGTGACGCTTTCCGGCGGGGAAGCCCAGCGGATCAAGCTGGCCCGCGAGTTAAGCAAGCGCCAGACCGGCAAAACTCTTTATCTTCTCGATGAGCCCACCACTGGCCTGCACTTCGACGATGTGAAGAAGTTGCTCGACGTGCTGCACCGGTTGACCGACCTGGGGAATTCGATTGTCATCATCGAACACAATCTGGACGTGATCCGCAACGCCGACTGGATCATCGATCTCGGCCCCGAAGGCGGCGAAGAAGGCGGCCGCGTCGTGGCCCAAGGCACGCCCGAGCAGGTGGCGCGGGTGAAGAAGTCGTACACGGGGCAGGCGCTGGCGGGATACTTCTCTGGGAACGGGAAGCGGAGCGCCTAGCGTGTCAGTGATCCGGGTGACAGAATGATTCTGCCGGAGAGATATTGGGAAGTCCGCTCCGCGCTCGGCTTCGATCAAATCGATTTCGGCGTCGGCGGTATCTTGCTGTTTAAGCCAGCCGAGATCGAGGCCGGCCAGCTTGGGTATTCCAAACATCCGGGCGGCTCGTCGCTGTGTAGCGGCAAAGCAGGAGCTTGGCAGCAAAACTGGATCGTCGTCGGCCATGAGATGGCTTGCGGTGACCCGCTGATCGTCGACGTTGCAGATCCAGCATTTCCCATCCTCACCGATTTTCATGGGCAAGGAACGTGGCAGCCTTCGTGTATCGCAATTTCGCTCGATGCTTTCGTCTCCTCACTTAAAGAGTTCGCTCGCATTGCTAGCGGGCGGAGCACGCCGGTCCAACGGGACGCAAATCCCGTCACCGCGGCTGAGCGGCGCGATTTCTTGGCGCGAATCTCCGAGGCACATCAGGGCCGCGCAAACATGGACTTCTGGGATGCCCTTCTCGAAGCGTAGCGACGCGGCTGTTTCCTGCCCTTCGTGTTCGCACATGCCAAAGAACATCCGAGACTAAGGAATAGCTTGCTTCCCACGCCCAAGCGGCGGATAATTCGCCGACCGCTGAGACAAACCGTGTTGAAAGCAATAATCCAGGAGACGAAGCATGGCTAGAAGTTGGGGAAGACTGCTGGCAAGAATTGCCGGCTACGGATTTCTTGTTCTATTGGTACTCGCCGCTCTCGGCATAACCTTCACCATAGGCTGGCGACCGGTGATCGGCGCGAAGAAGCGCGCCCTCACGTCGCGCAAGGTTGAAGTCACACCGGCGCGCTTGCAGCGGGGAGACTACCTGGTGCACTCCGTCATGCATTGCATGGGCTGCCACGCTAAGTTCGACGTGAAAGCGAACCCGCCGGTGCTGCTTTCCAAGGAAGGCGCCGGGCAAGTCTTGTTTGAGGAAGGCGATCTTCGCATCATCGCGCCCAATATCACTTCTGATCCGGAAACCGGCATCGGCAAGTGGAGCGACGACGCCATCGCCCGCGCCATCCGCGAAGGCATTGCGGTCGACGAGAGCACGCTGTTTCCCGCCATGCCCTACGAACACTTCCGCGACTTGTCCGACGAAGACCTGGCTTCCATCGTGGTCTTTCTCCGCAGCCTGCCGCCGGCGCACAGCGATCTGCCTCCGAACAAAATTCCGTTTCTGATCTCCCGCCTTGTTCAGGGGGTGCCGAAACCGCTGACCGAGCGGGTGCAGGAGCCGGACTTGTCTACTCCCGTCAAGCGCGGCGCCTATTTGGTCGAGATGGGAACTTGCACCGACTGCCACACGCCCCGTGATCCAAAATTTAACCCAATCCCGGGAATGGAGATGGCAGGCGGCAATCCGATGGAAGAGGGAGTAAACTCCGCCAACATCACGCCGGATGCGTCCGGTATCGGCTATTACGACGAGGCGTTGTTCATCCAGACCATACGCACCGGCTCGGTTCGCGCGCGCAAACTCAATTTCATCATGCCTTGGTGGATGTTTCGTAACATGACGGACGATGACCTGAAATCGATGTTCGCCTACCTGCGCACCCTCAAGCCGGTGCATCACCTGGTGGACAAGACCGAGAAACCGACGCTCTGCAAACGCTGCGGCCAGAGACACGGGCTTGGAGATCGCAACTAGAAGTCTTGTTCGGCGGCTCCACTGCGGATCACGGTTCGCGCTTGAGTTCTAGATTTCCTCCTCCATCCCACTTTGCATTGACTCCTGAGACTTTTCCGCTCGCATCCCGGATGAAGTCGTAACTCCCATATTCCGCCCGCGCGAAGAATTGATCCTTATCCGTCATCATCAATGGCCGCAGAAAAGGCACTGCACCCCAGTGCATAAACAAGCGTGAATCCTGGAGTTCAAACTTGAGAGGAACCGGATATTCCTTTGTGGAATACGCCCCCGCAAATTCCGCGAGAGAGTTCTTCGCAACTGGAACCTGCGTCGGATTCGGCGGCGACGAAAGCTTGCCGCCGAAGAGCACGGCCTCCATATCCTTCGGCACGCGGGAAAATAGGCCCGACTCAATATTGTTCAGGAACACCAGATAGATCTTTTGCTTGGGATAGAGCGCCATGTGAGCGGTATAGCCTTCCAATTGCCCGGACTGCTCGACCAGCGGCTTCCCGGAATAGTCGCGCCTTCCCCAGCCGTAGGGATACGCGAGGGCGCTGAATTTGAACAGTCGATCGCTATTGACCGCTTTGAGCCAGATGTAGAGATCATCCGCCGTGGCGTACAACGATCCCGGGCCGTTCCAACCTGCTTCGTTGAACGGCAACGATTCGACGTCCGACCCCAGACCGGCGATATAGCCGACCGCATGGTTGGAAACCGGCCACTCGGCGCACATCACGCCCGTGTGTTTCAGGTTCAGCGGACGGAAGATATTCTTGCGCAGAAATGCTTCGTAGCTCATTCCTGAGGCGTGCTCGACGATGGCGGCCAACAGCACGTAGCCCTCATTGCTGTAGCGGTCGCTACTGCCGGGCGCGAAGAACGGAGGAACTTTGGCGATGCGGTGGGCCATTTCATCCGAACCCGGACATTGCCGCATGAGGTCAGGCGAGTCAAGTTCGCCAACTCCCGACTCGTGCGAGAGAAGTTGCTCGACCGTGATGTGATCGCCGTTCGGAAATTCGGGAAAGTAACGACTCAGCGGATCTTGAAGGTGCACCGTTCCCTGCTCGATCAGCATCACGATCGCCGCCGCGGTGAATGTCTTGCTCAGCGAAGCCAGGCGGAACGCGGTACTTCGACGGTTACGAATCCCGCGCCCGCGATCTGCCATGCCGTACTCCCGAAAGGTGAGAATGCGGTCTCCCTGCGCGATGAGAACGACTCCGCTGAAATCGTTGCCTTTGACGTAGGGCTGAAGATAGGAGTCGAGCTTGGAAGGCAACGCCGAGGCGTCGATCGATTGGCTGTAGGCAAAAGTTTTGAGGATGAGAAACACGAATCCCAGCCGGAGCGAGAGTCGTCGGCTCATGAATCCTCCCAGCAGGCGTTAGACGGGGCTGAACTACAGATGTTAGTTTAATGTTTGGTGGGTGCTCCTCTTCCAGCCAGCATTTATATGGGTTTTCAATGGCCGCCCTGAGGAAAGGATGTTCTTGTTGTCACCAGACAATCCGCAGTTCGATCCGCCGTCGTTGAACAGCGAGTTGCGGACACCAGTACCGTCGATTGTCGACCCGCTTGCGTCGCCTAGCTTCCTCCCAACACCACCCGCCCCCAAAGCCGGCGAGGACCCCGTCTGGAGCGGCTGGGACGTGCTGCTGCTTGCTGGTTTCACGCTGCTCACACTTTTCTTCTCGCAACTCTTCATCGTTTTGGGAGCGCGCCGCTTCGTCTATCCGAACCAGAGTTGGCAGGACGTGGCGCAGAAGTCAGTCGTCGTGCTGCTCTCCCAACTTCTGACTTATGGTGTGATCGCGCTGTACATGATTCTGCTTGTCGAGGGGAAGTATCGCACGCGTTTCTGGAAGGCCATTCGGTGGAACTGGCCAGGATTTGCCGGGTTGAGTCTGTTGGGAATCGGAGCGCTCATGCTGACCTTCGATTACCTGGGCGCACGCTTCCTGCCCATGCCCAAGACCACCCCCTTCGAACAGTTTTTCAATCGCCCTTTCGACGCCTACCTGGTAGCGGCCTTCGCGGTCAGCCTCGGACCGCTCATGGAGGAGCTTTTCTTTCGCGGATTTCTCTACCCGGTTCTGGCACGCCGCATGGGCGCGGCGCTGGGCATCATGATCACAGGCTTTTTCTTTGGTCTGATCCACTTACCGCAGTATGGCTATTCGTGGGCGGCGGTGCTGATTGTCTGCCTGGTTGGCGTCGTACTCACTACAGTGCGGGCCGTCACCAAGTCCGTAGCCTCAAGCTTTCTGGCTCACGTGGGTTACAACGGAACTCTGCTGCTTTTGACCGCTTGGGCCACGGATGGCTTTCGGCACATGGAAAAAGCAGCCGTGTCGCTGTTTTGAAACACCGACAGGGCTACTCAGTTACTTCACCTTGCGAGCGATCTTGGCAACGCCTACGAAGCCGAAGACAAACATTACGATACCCCAAAGCAGAAAAACGCCTCCGACAAACAACTGACCGTAATCTCTGTCAAAGGTTGATTCCAAATGAAGCTCGCTAGCGATAAGCATGGCACCGACGCCTAACGCAACACCTAAGCCAGTGATCGTCAGTCCGATAGACTGGAACAGAGTTAAGCTCTTGCTGCCGGTTGAGCCGGTTAACAGGACTTCATCGACAGAGCCGGTAGGGACAAGGCGCTTCGGGGCCTTAGAGTCGTGTCGGTTATCGCTCATCCCGTTCGGAGGTCCTGTTCGGTACCGGGTACTCGCAACTAGCTACCTACTTCACCGTGATCGTCAGCAACTGCGCTCCCGACACCACATAATCCAACGGCGCTGTAGCCGTTTCATCCACGTTCGATTCGCCGGAGACGACCATCTCCTGATTGCCACGCATGCCATCCATCACATTCATGATCGAGATGGGAAGCGTGGGCATCACCTTGTCGGCGACACGGGCTTCGGGATTCCCCTCCAGCAGCGAGACGTAGACGCGGTTGTTGGAGTGCTCTTTATTGAGCATCGCGATGGTCGAGGCCAGGTCAAGCTTGCGGCCGAAGGCAGGGTTGCCACGGCCGATCCGGTCCAGCGTCTCGCCGTCGCTTACCAGGATGCGTAGCGTGCCCTTGCTGGCCGAGGTCGGAATCTTCACCGGAATCTGCCGCACGATGCGCTCACCCCGGTAGGGGGCGAGCACCGTCTCCAGCGTGATCTCTTGCCCGGGGCGGGCTTCGGTGACATCGGTGCGGGCGCTCTCTAGGCGCGCCCAGCGCCGTTCGCGGACCAGGTCGAAGTCCAGCTTCACGCCCGCGATGGCCGGAGCGTTATAAGGATTGTCATAGATTCGTCCAAAGCGCTCGCCCAGCGAGAGCGCAGCTTGCATCGCAGAAGGCTGTCCGTTCTCCACCGGAGCGAACATGTTGCGCATCGTGACTTCGGGAAATCCCTTCACGCCAATGCTGCCGGCGAGACGGTAAGTGATCTCTTCGCCGAATTCATTCACGCCGTGCAGAGCGTTGAACACCGTCACCATGAGGGCAACCGGCGTCAGCTTCGGATTATTCAGCACTTCGTAATGGAATTCTTTCGAACCAGTTCCGTTGTGGATGGTCAGCGTAACCGGAATCATTTGCGGCTGCCGGTCGAAGACGCCCATGATGCCAGTGTGACGATCCTGCACGAACGTTCCCACGGACTCAGTAGTGTTGACGATCTTGAACGCGTTGAGTGGCGAGGGCAGCGTGGCCAGAACCTCAGCCTTATTCATCGGCAGATCGACGGACCCGAACTGCAACAGAGGATGTCCGCAAGCCAGCAGCCGCTGCGGATCGACATAAGTCACAGTGCAAGTGGCTTCAATATCCATGTCGCCGCGCACCAGGATGGCGCTGATGGCAGAGCCTGCTTCGAGCGGTTCCGGCTGTTTGTCGTTACTGACCGACCCCGCACCCATGACCGGAACGATTCCGGCGGATGCAAATTGCCCAGAGAAAAGATGAATTGCCTGCTCGGAGAATCCGTTGAAGACCAGCGGAGTCTCGATGGGCTTCAGGTAGTTGGCAAAATCTTTTCCTGCTGACTCCTGCGCCGATCCCGGCAGCAGAAAGCTCTCCCCGGGCCCCGCAGTCTTGCCCGCAACAGAATTCACCGAGGGCTTGATGGCGGAAGTCTCTTCGGCGGGTGAGCGATCAAGCGCGCTGATTTCCAGCATGTCAGCGATCGGCGTGACCCCGGCGATTGGCTCTTTGGAGAATTCTCCGATCCGGAAGGCGAGCGCCCCGGCAAGTTTGCCATCCAGATAAACCGGACTGCCGCTCATACCCGCCACCACGCCCGTATATTCAACCTTCGTCCCGTGTAGCCGCACCAGAATAATGTCGCCCTTCGGCCCATTCACGTTGTGCAGCACGCCGAGCACTTCCACGTCCATGCTCTCGGGCTTCACGCCCTCAAACACCGTGTAAGCAACGCCACGCATGCCGGCGTGAATCTGGCTAACCGGAATGATTTGAGGGTTTTGCGCCTTGTGGGCAGAAGCGGCCGATTGCGCAAACACAAAAGAGGGAAAGGACAGGCAAGTGACGAAGAACGCCAAAGCAAATTTTTTCATGAACCCAACGCCCGGCGGGACTGGATAAGCCCCACCTTTACTGAATTAGACTTCGCCAGATTGTAAGTCGTTGCCAGGAGGGGAAATACCTGGGGCCGGGCAAAACATCCCAATCGCGAATCCTTGCGTCTATACTAGCACAAGGGATTTTCGCTCCAAAGGCTGTTTATTTCATTTTTCCTCAGGGGTTTTGCATGTTATTCAAACGAACGGTCATGAACCGGCAGTCGTGTTTCCAGGATCTCACAGGGCTGATATTGGCCTTAGGGCTTTCGCTGGGAATGCTTTGCAGCGTTGCTCCAGTCTCCGCTCAAGACCAGCCGCAAGCCCCGCCCCAAGGCAACACTCAAAACAACGGCAAGCCCAGGCAGGAGGTCCCTGCGGAGGCCGGAGGGCCCACCGACAACGTCGGTCCCTACTCCATCCCGAAGAAAAGCCCCGAGGCAGCTCCTCCATCGGCTCCTCCACCCGTTTCGGCTCCAAAGGTCGAGGGTATGCCCGACTATTCCATCAAGGTAAATGTCCCCCTCGTGAATGTAGATGTGCTGGTCACCAGCAAGAGTGGCCAGTTTGTTCCTGGTCTTAAGAAGGACAATTTCCGGGTCTTTGAAGACGGATCACCGCAACAGATTACGAACTTCAACGTTTCGCAAGCTCCCGTCACCGCCGTGCTACTGGTGGAATTCGCCTCGACTCATTATGTATTCCTGGTGCAGGCGCTACAGGGTGCGTACGCCTTTGCCAACTCGCTCAAGAAGGACGACTGGATCGCGGTCAGCTATTACGACATGCAGCCGCACATTTTGCTCGATTTCACGCAGGACAAGCAAGCCGTTTACGGTGCTCTGAACCAATTACGGATTCCCGGATTCTCCGAGAGCAACGTATTTGACGCCTTGTACGACACGCTGGATCGCCTGGATCGAGTGGAAGGGAAGAAATACATCATTCTAGTTACCACTGGAGTCGATACCTTCAGCCGCGTAAAGCTCGACACCATCATGAAAAAGATCAAGGCTACGAGAGATGTCACCATCTTCCCGGTCAGCGTGGGATTCATCCTTCGGGAATATTATGAAGCACGCGGTCGCGCTGCGCCGCACGGCATGGGTATCCCGGTAGATCAAATGGATTACCTGCAGGCCGACAATGAAATGCGGACTTTCGCTGCTATGACCGGTGGCCGCGCCTACTTCCCGCGATTTCAGGCAGAATTTTCCGAGCTGTTCGCCGATATTTCCAACGACATCCGCAATCAGTACTCCCTCTCCTACCACCCTACCAACAGCAAGCTTGACGGCACCTACCGCAAATTGAAAGTGCAAGTGGTCGCCGCCGATGGTGGCCCGCTCAAGGTGAAAGACCAGAAGGGCAAAGAGGTCAAGATTGACGTCGTGGCCCGCGACGGATACATCGCCAAGCACACGGTCGACTGAGCTGAGCCCAACCCCAGCGCGCCCTTAACAAGACATTCACTCGCAGCTCAATGCGCAAAACTCTGCATCTTGACGGGCGTGTGATCTGAACCTATAGTCCTCCTCTGGCCTTCAGGAGTGGCGCGGGCTGCATCGGAGTTTTGCCGCCGGCATCTTTTCCCGTCTCTCTCACGAACCGCCTTATCTCGAAACATCTGTGGGAACTACCCAGGGAGTTCAAATCCAATGAATAGAATTTCGACACGACTGCTCAAAACCGCGACCGTAACGACGGCCGGTGTCTTGTTCGTCGGCGTGGCCCTTTCCGGCCTTAGCGCGCAGACGCGGAATTTCAACACGGTACCAGTGAAAAACACCACCGCAACGGTAGACGATCAGGACAACGTTGTTCCCGCTCTCAAGCTGGGACCAAACGTCAACGTAACCAACGAGTCGGGAGCCCAGAGCGAGACCAGCGTCGCGGTGAACCCCACGAATCGCATGGACATTCTCACTAGCGTCAATGATCTCCATGCTGCGTCCGGGGCCGCGGCGTCGGTGTATGAATCCTTGGATGGCGGTCTCACGTGGACCAATACCTACATCACGCCCTCCACTGGTTTTTGCTACGACACCTGGCTGGCCTTCAATGCGAACGGCGACGCCTTCGTTTCCTACGAGTGCTTCGATCAACGGATCGCTTACCGCAAGGCGGGGACAACCACTTGGGTGGAAACCATTCTCCAGCCGCTGGCCGGAAGTTCTCCCGACCGCGACATGGTGGCGGTGGATACCTCTCCCTCCAGCCCGTTCGTCGGCAGCGTCTACATCGGCTATGACGATAACGGCAACAACAATGCGCCGTATGTTCTGTATTCTCGCAATGGCTTCAGCAGCTGGCTGCGCAGCGCGAAAGTGGCCTCCGGCAATCCGACCATTGGCGTGAACGTTGCCGTCGGACCGGATGGCTCGGTATACGCCTCATGGGAGGACTACAGCGGAAAGAAAATCTGGTCGGCCAAGTCAACCGATGGCGGCGCCACCTTTGGAACCGCGCACGTTGTTACCAATTTCCGGATCAACACAACCGGTTTTTTCATTTTCATTCCGCCTCAGAACAGCCGCGGGGTTCTACCTTTCCCCATGACGGCCGTCGACCAGACTGGCATTCACGCGGGGCGGTTGTATGTCGCCTATTTTGACCAGGACCCGTCGGGCAGCAACACCAACACCTACGTCCGCTCCTCCGATGATGGTGGCGTTACCTGGTCGGCCGAAGTCAAGGTCGACAACGACACCAACCACGCCTACCACTTCCACCCGCAGGTTTCCGTCTCGCCGGCGGGGAAGGTGGGAGTGTCCTTCTACGACACGCGCCGCGACAGCACCAGCAAGAAGACCGACCGGTTCTTCGCGCTTTCCTCCGACGGCGGCGCCACCTGGAAGAACCTGAAGGTCACCACTGCGCAGTCGAACGAAACCGTTCCCGGCGCAGACGGCAACCAATACGGGGACTACGCGGGTAGTGCGGCTGATCCGTTCGGGGGCTTCCGCTTGTCCTGGACCGATTCGCGCACGTCCGGCGCCGTGAAAGAGGACATGTTCGCCGACGGCATAACTCCGTAAGTGAGCTGAAAACTAAAACCGGATCGGCGGAGTTTCAACACTTTCTCAGTGAAGCTCCGCCGCCCGTTCCTGAAGAGGAAAGTCTCTCTGCCAGCGCTGCCTCACTGCCCGTGAAACAGCGCATCCAGCAAGAACACAACTCCCGCTCCAACAAAAACCAGCAAAGCCATCCTGGCCCCCGGTTCCTTATTCACCTCCGGCACTAAATCGGAGGCCGCCACATAGATCGTGACCCCCGCTGCCAGCGGCAGTCCCGCGTCCACATGTTGCCGGAAGATCGCCATCGTCAAAACCCCCGCCAGCGTTGCCCCGCCCAAAATAACAGACGCTCCCCACGCGAGTCCGCGGCTGCGTCCGCTGGCCAGCATCACCGAACTCACCGTAAAGCCTTCAGGAATTTTATGCAGGAAGATGGCTAAGAAAATGATCCAGCCCAGCGCATTCGAAACCAGAAATCCAGACGCAATCGCGATGCCGTCAAAAAATGTGTGGATGATGAGCCCCAGCAGCACGGAGTATCCCTTGTGCGAATGCATGAACTCATCTTTATGGGTCTCCTCGCCGAAGTGAAAGTGCGGAGTGACGGTGTGCTCGAAGAAGTGAATGATGAGGTAGCCCAGTAGAATCAAGAAAGCCGCGCTGCGCCCGCGCAGCTCCAGGCTCTCCGGCACCATCTCCACCAGAGCCGTGGCCAGCATGAATCCCGCGCCCAGCGCGACAAAGTAGCGGAGATAGCGCCGCTCCCAACTGCGCTGCACAATAATCGCCCCGCCGAACACGTTAGCGGCGGCAGCCGTCAGGCCCAGCAAAATGCTGATGAGAATCGCGCTCATGTGCAGGCGAGGATGATATCAGAGGAAGTTCACCCGGAGACACGGAGTCACGGAGAAACCCGGTTTCTTGATCCTCTCCGCGACTCCGTGTCTCCGTGGTGAACTTAAGAACTATCCCGAATGCCGAATATGCATTACATCGCCGTCCTGCACGATGTAATCCTTGCCTTCGAGGCGTAACGTTCCCTTCGCGCGGGCGTTCGCTTCGGATCCTGCTTCCAGGAGTTGATCCCACCGGATTGTTTCCGCGCGGATGAAATGTTTTTCCAGGTCGGAGTGGATCGCACCCGCAGCGTCTTGCGCGCGGGAACGCGCGGGAACCTGCCAGGCGCGGCACTCGTCTTCGCCCGCCGTGAAAAACGAAATCAGGCCAAGCAGTTTGTAGGTCGTCCGGATCAGCCGCACCAAGCCGCTCTCTGTGAGTCCATAGCTGGAGAGAAATTCCGCCGCATCCGCGTCACTCATCTCGGCAAGTTCGGCTTCCACTTTGCCGCAGATCGCGGTGGCCGCGGCATTCGGACGCGCCGCAATTTCCGTCAGTTTGTACTTGCTTACGGCTTCTTCAAGCTCCTTGCCCAGTTCGGTCGACTCGCCGATGTTCAGCACGTAGAAAATCGGCTTCTCGCTCAGAAACATGAAGCCCTTGATGCGCTTCTTGTCCTCCGCAGTCATCTCCATCTCGCGCAGCGGTTTGTCGGATTCCACCTGAATCTTGGCCCGCTTCAGCAACTCGAATTCCTTTTCGAGTTCCGGAGTCTTCATCTTCTTGAGATCTTTTTCCAGCCGCTCCAGCCGCTTCTCGATCTGTCCCAGATCGCTGACCAGCAAATCAAATTCCACGTTCTTAATGTCGCGCAGCGGATCGATCTCCCCAGTATGCGGCACCGAAGGATCGTCAAACACGCGCACCACATGAGCGAACGCGTCCACGCTGCGCAAATGCGCGGAGTAAGCGGTGTCTTTCAACGCTTCCTGCCCGATGGCCCCTACATCGACGTACTCAACCGAAGTGTGCGTAAGTTTCTTCGGGTTGTAGAGCGCAGCCAGACGGTCGAGCCGATCGTCGGGGACTTTGGCAACGCCAATGTGCGCCTCGCGCGGGTTAGCCCGCGCCTGATCCGAAAGATGCGCCTTGGTCAAAATCCGAAACAATGATGTCTTGCCCACCTGAGGCAGGCCAATAATGCCAGTTTTCATAAGGAAGGTTTCTAGCTCCCAGCTTTCATTGGATGCGCTGCCTAGCGAACTCAGGGTGGATCGTACTGAATGCTTGAGCGACCGCAGGACAACATTTCAGGATAAATGAGAAAGCTGATCTTGCCCAATTAGGAGGGGCGAGCAACATCCATGTAGGGACAGCCACCTCGGCTGTCCAAGCCAGGGCGAAGCCGGCGCACCTACTCGCGTACCTAACGCAATCCCAACTGCTGTGCCGTGAGATAAACAACCACCAACCCCAACAGAAGAACCGCGCCTTCAACCCGTGTGGACCAAACATGCAGGGCGTCGAACCGAATGCGATCGCGGCTGTCGACGGGCGCCGAGCTCACTTCTCCCAGCGATGCCCGCAAAACATCCATGCGTGGAATGATGGCGAATTGCGAGATCAGCGTAAGTACGAGCATGAGGCAGAGAAGAACATGGCGCGCTGCGAAGACATGCGCGTTTCCATCGGTGAGGCGACTGTAGAGCATAGAGCTGACCAGGAAGACGACTCCGGAAACGATGGCGATCCAGTGCAACTGGCCGAGCGAAGTGCCGACCATGTTACCGGCAAGATGGGTTGTAGGCAGAACTCTGAAGGAACTCGGTGCGACCACGAAAGCAAAGAAGATCAAACCACCGATCCACACGATCAGCGACAACAGCATCAGATAGCGGAGGAAGGACATGGTGGGAGAATTATAGTCTGCGCTCGCAGTGCACGGGCCGAGTACTGGGTACCTGATATCGAGTATTGAGTGAGCGAAAGATCTGACATAGTTGTGAGCCGTCAATATTGTGCTTCAATCAAAATTCAAGCTGTGGTACTGTTATCAGCCAACTCCCCCGCTGTTGCACGACCCCACGTCAAAACCTCAGGAGCGTATCCTCTATGAAGCCAGCCCATTTTCTCGTTCGTTGCTGCACGACTCTTATCGTTGCCGTCGTTGCAACCAGCTTCTCGCTAGTCGCCCAAACCGAAAGCACACTGCACCGCTTCACGTCAGGGAGCGATGGCGATAACCCGCTCGCCGGCCTGGTGGCAGATTCAGCGGGAAACCTGTATGGGGCCGCCTCTGACTACAGCGGCGGCGGCGGGGGAACGATTTTCGAAATGTCTCCTCCGGCTTCCGGTGGAGCATGGACCTTCACCACGCTCTACACCCTGAATGGCACGACCGATGGGGCAACACCATGGGCGAGCCTGCTGCGCGACTCCGTTGGAAACCTTTACGGCACAACCACTGCATCGGGTGCGGGTTGCGGTACGGTCTTCGAGCTTTCTCCGCCCTCGGTTGCAGGCGGGGCGTGGACCTTCAGCGTCCTTTACTCGTTCGTCGGCGGCTCCGATGGTTGTTTCTCGGCCGCAGCCCTGATCATGGACGCCACTGGCAACCTGTACGGTACCAGTGAGAACGGCGGAATCAATAACAATGGCACTGTCTTTGAGGTGAGCCCGCCTTCCGTCGCTGGCGGCGCTTGGACGGAGGCAGTCCTTTACCGCTTCACCTCGCACAATAACGACGGCAGAGTCCCCGCGGCTGCGGTGACCTTCGGCCAACACGGCAGGCTCTACGGAACAACATTCTATGGTGGTGCCAACAATGGCAACGGGACGGTGTTCGCGTTGCAACCACCCGCTGTTTCCGGTGGAGCCTGGACGGAACATATCCTCTATACCTTTCCCGGCGGTACCCTGGGAAGTAATCCCGGCTCCAGCGTGGTTTTCGATTCCAAGGGAAATCTCTATGGCACAGCAGCCGATTCCGTGGAGAACAACTACTGCGGCGGCGTTCTTCCTTGTGGACGAGTGTACGAACTCAGCCCTCCGGCGGTGAACGGCAATCCATGGACTTATTCTCTACTGTGGGCATTTACTGGCGGCAGCGATGGAGCTAATCCCTACGCTCCGGTCACCTTCGACAAAAAAGGAAATCTCTATGGCACCACGGCGTTTGGTGGGGTCGGCGGCGGAACTGTGTATGAACTCAGCCCTCCGGCAGTCCCCGGCAATCCCTGGACGGAAACGACTCTCCACCAGTTTACGTTTGGACTCGGCGGGACGCGCTCCTGGGGAGACGTGATTTTCGGCAAGAATGGACGGCTCTACGGGACCACTTTCACCGACGGTATCATGAGGTGTTCCACCAATTTTGGAGATGGAGGGTGCGGGACCGTGTTCGCACTCACGCCCTAGGTGGTGCGTGAGCCGCTACCGAAACCTAGACTGGAACTGCGACATTCTCGACGATCTCGCGCAGCACTTGATCGGCCTGCTCGGATTTCTTCAGCGTCGACGCATAGCCTCCGTTGACCACTACACGGTGGGCGAAGACGGGCACGGCGAGCGGCTTGAAATCTTCCGGAGTGCAGAAGCTGCGGCCATCCAGGAACGCCATGGCTTGCGCGGCGCGATAGAGCGCCTGCGCGCCGCGGGGCGAGACTCCCAGCGATAAAAATTCTGACCCGCGCGTACGCCTCACGATTTCGAGAGCGTATGTCACCAACGATTCATCGACACGAATGCGCTTCACCGCCTCCTGCATCTCGAGCACGTCAGCCCCGGTGAGCACAGGGCGGAGATCCTGCAAGAGTCCCGCGCCAGCTTCCGATCGCAGAATCTCACGCTCGGCTGCGGCCTCGGGATATCCCATCCGCACGCGCATCAGAAACCGATCGAGCTGTGATTCCGGCAAGGGATACGTCCCGTGATGTTCCACTGGATTCTGCGTGGCGATCACCAGAAACGGCTGCGGCAGTTCGTAGGAATGCGCGTCCACCGTGACCTGGCCTTCGTTCATGGCTTCGAGCAGTGCGGATTGCGTCTTCGGTGTGGTGCGGTTGATCTCGTCCGCCAGCAGCACGTTGGTGAAAACCGGGCCGCGCTTGAACTCGAACTCCTGCTCCATCGCCGAATACACTGAGATGCCCAGCACGTCGGAAGGCAGCATGTCGCTGGTGAACTGCACGCGCTGAAAAGTGCAATCGATGGCGCGGGCCAGAGCCTGCCCCAGCGTGGTCTTGCCGACTCCTGGCACGCCTTCAATGAGCAAGTGTCCGCGGGCAAAAATGCTGACCAGAGCAAGGCGCACCACATCATCCTTGCCGCGAATCACGCGGCGCAGCGCTTTCTCTAGTTCGGCAGCCTTGTGGGATACGGCAATGGCAGTTTCAGGAGACATTATGTGGATTTTACTAGCTCGCTCAGACGTGGCGGAGTTACCGATGTCACAGGACTTCAGCCTCTAGCTCCTAGCCGTTAGCTTCCAGCCCTTTCGATTGTCATCCCGAGCGAAGCGAGGGATCTTGGTTCTCTGGCCACGAATCTAGAACGCGATCAGGAAACGATCTTGCAGTTGGTCGAGCTAGAAGCTGATGCTTACTGCGTAAATTCCGCGGGGCGTCCCGTGAGCCGCTCGATGCGCTTGGCAATCGGCGGGTGGGTCGAAAACAAACCACCAAAGTTCACGCCCAGCAACGGCTGGATGATGAACAGATGCGCCGTCGAAGGACTGGCCTGCATGGGCACGCGTCGCGAGTAGGCGTCGAGCTTCTGCAACGCGCTCGCCAGGGCATACGGATTGCCGGTGAAGTGCGCGCCGGTAGCGTCAGCCTCATACTCGCGCGAGCGCGAGACGGCGAGCTGAATCAGGCTGGCGGCGATCGGCGCCACGATCAGCATGAACAGCGCCGAGAGGCCTCCGCGGCGGCGGCCGCGGTCTCCGCCGCCATAGCCGCCGAACAGCATGGCAAAGCGTCCCATGCTGGCGAGCATGGTGATCGCGCCGGCAATCGTTGCCGCCACTGAACTGATCAGGATGTCGCGGTTGTTCACGTGGCCCAGCTCGTGGGCCAGCACGCCTTCGAGTTCTTCATCGTTCAGTAAACCCAAAATCCCATGAGTCACAGCCACAGATGCGTGGCTGGGGTTGCGTCCCGTGGCAAAGGCGTTCGGCGACTCGTTCGGGATCACATAAATCTTTGGCATGGGGATGCCGATCTTCTGCGTCAGCCGCTCCACTGCTGCGTAAGCGCGCGGCAGTTGCTCGCGCGTCACCGGCTGCGCGCGGTACATGGCCAGCGCAAGCTTGTCCGAGTAAAAGTAGGAGACGAAGTTCATCACGGCGGCAAAGGCCAGCGCCAGCATCATCCCATTCTGCCCGCCGAAGTAGCGGCCAAAGAACATCAGCAGCAGCGTCAGCGCGGTCAGCAGGAACGCAGTCTTGAAAGTGTTTCCCATAAGTTCGATCTCACCTGATTGGATGTTACGCCCGGTGAGGGGATGCAGGGGGGCTGCCCGGCGGGACCGGGCCGGAACATTGTATGTACAAAATGTTCCGGTTGAATGTTCCAGTCGGAACATATAAGCGTTTTACCGGAACACTGTGGAAATCTCGGAAAACTCGGAAAACCACCTTAAAGCTATGGTCGGTGGGAGGCAAGTGGCTGGGAGGGATGGGGTTAGGCAAAGAGCTGAAGAAGTGGCAGAAAAGACACAGGGCGAAGGAAAAGCGGCGAAAAAGGGCGAACGAGGCTGGCACTCGCTGGGGTGAGTGGGAATGCGTGCTCTCTCAGTCGTGCCAGTAAAATGTGTTAATAATTGTGCATTAATAAAGTAAATACACATCAGTTTATGCTTGACAATATATCATTAAAAGCTTAATTTCTATTCATCAGCCGTAACACATTGCGTACAGGAGTTAGACGTTGGAATGTCTGAAAAGAAAAGGGTGACCTTGGACTTCGACCCGAAGGCGTACGAGATTCTGTCGAGCCTTTCAACCGAGAGCGGCAAGACTCTAGCAGGCGTGATCCGTTCAGCAGTGGCTCTTTATGCGATCACACAAGCTGAGGAGAAGAAGCAACACCGACTCGCGATCGTGGACGAGGATGGAAAACCAGTCAAGGAGATAATCGTCACGTAGCGATTCTTTACTTGCTTCTGTTGTTGGCAAGAGGAGGACAACATCGATCACATCCCGAAGCTCCGAGTGGATGAAAGCGACGTCTACCGAGATTTGTCTTTGCGGGAGCCTACCTGGCACGAACGCACGGCCAGCAGGGTTGCATTTGCGCTTCTTGCAATGTTCGGAGTGAGTCTAGTCGTGAGCTTCGGGATGGCCTTTTTTGTTCTCCGCCTGCACCCGTCTGGAACGCCCATCGATCAGGCATTTATCGAACTGTCCATGGGTTATTTGAAGATTACGGGAACTATCTTCGGCCCTCTGCTCGCGTTCATCTTGGGCTACTACTTCACTAAGAAGGAGGAATAAACCGATTATGGCAAGTATCGCTCTACCACCTGAACAGGCTACAACCCACCTCAGGGCATATCTGGCCACGGCTCTCACTGGGTTGCCGGATCCGGAACGAGAGAGGATATTTGCGCTGTGCCGCAGCTTGCGGTCGATGTGCCGATCATGCAGTCGTACTGTATCTTCCCTTTGACCACACCGACCCTGTAGCGCATGCAGACGTGCCAGCGCCGCTAGTTTACGAGAGAGACCGGAGGCAAGTCGTAACCTCTGACTTCGTTTTGATGCTGTGTAGTTCGGCAAGCTATGGAGTCGGTCAGGAGAACGAGATTGCAGCGGACAACGGCGTTCCCGTGGCTTATTTAGTGCAAAACGGATGCAAAGTGAGCCGCATGCTCCTCGGCAGTGACACGCGAAAAGTCATTTATTTACTATGACGGAGCCGACGATCTTCTTCCTCAGCTTCGCGAATTTCTCATTGGTACCGTCCCTGCGCTGCGAGAACGCCGGGGAAAACTGGGAACGCCGGAACCCCTCGGTATCGGGATCCGTCTTGCAGATTTGAGACGCCGCAGCGACATCCCTCGGAAGACGATTGCTGACTTGATCGGATGCGACGAACAGTGGCTGAAGCGCCTAGAGGAAAATCCCACTGAAGAAGCCAGCTTTACAGTGAGCCGGCTGAGCACAATTGCGACCTTTCTTAACGTAGACATCGCTTATCTTCTTCTCGGGGCAACAACCAGCCTTGACGAGCGGATGCGGCGATCACGTGACCATCTAAAGGCCGCAGCCCGAGAAGAGGACATGTCCTATAAAGAGTACGAGGATCTGTGGGAATCCTATTTGCAAGATACGAAGGCTAAAATAGGTTTTGTCGCTGCGACTAGGAACGTCCACGTGGTCAGCAAAGAGCAATGGCGGAATTGGTATCGTCGCATGGTGGAGAAGCGTGGCGGACTTGAATTACAGTTCTGAGCTCGACGTATCCGAGAGGCGGGCGATTGACCGACTCTGTGCGGAAACCGGACATGCGTCGCCAGTCGACGCCATAGTTGCCCGATCGCGAGTGCTGCTTGCGCAATATGGGCGCCTAACGCCACCCTTCGACCCGGAACAGATGGCCGGTCTCCAGAAAATCACGACAATTGATCGGTGTGACATTACGTTCGACGCCTGTTTGCTGCTGACACCGGACGGCTTTCGAATAGAAGTCTGCAAGTATCACAGCCGTGGCAGGCAGAACTTCTCTATTGCCCATGAAATCGGACACACGTTCTTAATCGAACTCGAGGCGGCGCTTGGCGGTGCGAGGCGCGAAGCGAATCTCTCTCAGCACTCGGCGGAATTCCGACCCAGTCGAAAGACTCTGCGATACAGCGGCAAGTGAACTAATTTGGCCCACTCATATCTTTGAACGCGACGCTTGGAACGCCGGGCCTACCATGGAAGCGGTACTAAGTCTTGCCAGCATCTACAAGGGCTCCGTCACTGCTACCGCTCGCCGATTTGCAGACATCGGCCCTTGGAGGTGCGCATTCGTAGTCTGGGAGAGAGCAGCATCTGCGGACCACCGAGCGAAGCTCCGTCCTAGGAGTGTCTATAGAAGCAGCTGTGCAGCATTGGCTGGGTGGGACAAGCTCGTTGCAAATGAGGGTTCGCAGTTTTATCGCGCACTTGAGTGCGACCATATCATTAAGGGCTGGGAAACTATAGATGCGACTGGCAGACGGTTTTACACGGAGACAATGAGGTTAGGACAGGGCGCTATGAGCATGCTCATAATGGAGCCTGACGCCGAAATCTTGGCAGCCAAGCGACATCGTCCAGCGCAGCCCTTCCTCTTTAGATAGCACTGTTGCTGAGAGGGAAAAAGCCACGCTGCTTTCGCAACGTGGCATTTGTTTAATGCCGGCGCCCAAAATGTGGCGCCAGGGCCCGAAATCGTTATTTCGATTTCGGCGTGGCTGCATCCACTTCTTTGCGGACTGTCACCGGCTGGTGCTGGCGCTTCCCGCTGGCTTGGCCCGATGCTGCATCTCTCGGGCTTTGCACACTGGAGCTGCTAGTCGCCGCCGCGGTCTTCGTTGTGGCACTCCCGGAACTCTTGGTGGCCGTCAGGTCAGCCCTGCCGTCGCCATTTACATCTCCGGTGGCAACGCGCGTGCTGGGCTGTCCATTGTTCGAGCCGTTGGTTTTGGCTGCGGCTGGTGTGGTCCAGTCATCGTTGGCCGTCTTGCCGCCCTTCCCAGTGGCCTGGTCGGCTGCAGCCGCGTCCTTTTGCATTGCGACGGGCTTGTGCATGCGCTTTCCCGAGCTCTGGCCGGAAGCAGCGTCCCGCGGTGCGGCCGCCGCCGTTGTCTTTGTCTCTGCGTTCGGCGTCTGGCCTTGATCAGCGCTGGATTGCGCGAAGGCTCCGAGCGATATGCAAACAAATCCCACAAGCAAAATCTTATTCATGTTTTCTCTCCTTAGATGTCACCAAAGACGTGAACCACCCCGGACGAATACCGGCTGCTGGAAACCGCAGAGATGAACCCTGCACCCCAACGGAACGATGTTGCGGGGTAATGCCTTGGGCAGCAAGTTACTGAGGTACTTGCGCTGATTCCGCCAGCTCTATGACGGGTGACTAGGCTGTGACCGAGACGTCGCTGGAACCGGTTGACGAAAACGAGGCAGGCGTTTGCACGCTGCTGTAGGCCTGCTGAACGGATGTGGGACTACCCGATTGTGACTGGGCGAGCCCACCCGCGATGGGGCCGCCGTGATTGTGGTGCCAGTGCGCCAGGCGGTTTTGGATGTCCTGTTGAATGTTCGAGTAGTCCTGCCGTGCCTCCGAAAGATTGCCGGAGTGGATGTCCTGGGTGAGTTGGGCGAATTGCTTACCGATGGGACTGCTGTCGAATGCCGTTGACCCCGCAGTGCTCTGCGGCTCGAGCTTCTCTAGGGCTCCAAGATCGGAGGTTGCCGCGGACAGGTTTCCTGACTTCAGGTCCTGGCCGAGCTGCTGGAAGCTTTGCTCGAATTGTTGACGCTTGCTCTGTGCGATGGGCGGAGTCTGAACGTGATCGACGGGACTGCTGGAAATTCCGGATACTGACATTGCTGCCTCCTGACGAGAATCGTGCGTAGCCTTATCGGCATTCTTTTGCTGAACTTCAGTTATTGCTTGCCGCAAGGAGTAGGGCAAGTGTGAGGCCAAACGGACTCCGACCGATCAATGCTTAGACGACAGAATTTACAAGAGTTAGGGGAGAGGTCGGGGACGCGATCTCGCGCACATGTTGAACCTGGCAAAGCCTGCCCAAGTCAACCGGCAAGGCTTGCCGAGGACACCGACTTCTAAGCCTTCTGCGCCTCGCGCCTCAGAGCGCGCTCGAGGGTTTGATCCAGGGCGGACTTGGCTTTGTCGTATTCGCTTTGGGAGATTTGGCCTTGCCTGCGTTCGACTTCGAGGGTGAAGAGTTCCTCTTTCAGGGCGTCGAGCAGAGCGGATGAGGGCCGGCCGGTGGCGGCGGGCAGGCCGGAGCGGGCGTCGAGAAGAGCAGCGTCAGCATCGTCGTCTTCTTCCGAAAAGGATTCGTGAGCGGAAGTACCAACTTTTTGGCGGGCCAGCTTGCGTGCTGTCGACTGTTGCCGCATGGCTACGAACACCCCACCGACGATCAAGGCTCCGGCGAGGCCACCTAGAATCCACCATTGATATTTTTGCAGAGGGTAGGGAGCGTCGATGGGTGGGCCCAGTCCACCGCCGGGACGGCTGTTGACCTGCGCTCCTGTTCCGCCTCCGCTGCCTTGGGCGCCGTTCGTTTCCTGCGGGACCTGGAGCATGCCTTCACCGGAAATCTTGAAAGCGAGATTCTGGCCGGGCGTGGTGTTGGAAGCAACCTGCACCACGGCGTCGGGCTCGTTCGGGTAGTTAATCAGCTTGAATCCCGCCGATGCTGCGGCGGGGGTGAACTGTATCGACTTGGGCAGCATGACTACGAAGTGCTGTAGTGGATACACCGACTTGGGATCGAGATTGGCGCTTCCCGTGTAGGGGAGCGCGTAGGCCACCTTGAAATCCGTGAGACCCGGCCGCAGAGGGAAGATGAAGGAATAGCGGTTCTTCTCGCCTTCGGGAACGGGAGCGGATCTGAGCGGGTTGCCGTTTTCGGTGGTGGCGGTGGCGAAATCTGGAATGATCTGCGCGCCATCGGGAATGTAGAACTCGAGGTTGCGCTCGTTCATCTGAGTGCGCGGAGGCTTGGAAGAGTTCTGCACGCCGAACTCGCGGACGATTTCGAGTTGTCCCTGCTCGACCTGGACGCGCACGATGTCGGCGATCACTTCGATGCCGTCGACCTTTTTTGCGACGTCATACACCGCCACTTCCACGGAGGTGGTTCCGGGAGGCGCCATGCGGTGGTAGGTTACATCCTGATGGATGGCGCGGACCAGGTGGGGGGAATGCGCGTCGTCCAGTTTGAAACTGAACTGGCCTTTGGCGTCGGTCTTGGTGCGGCCGGCTTCTTCCATGCCCTGGCCGAGTTTGAGCAGGACGACTTCGTCTCCGGCAGCGGGCTTGCCCGTGGTCGAGTTCTTGACGGTGCCGGTGAGGGTTTGGGAAGCGGCGAGGGAAGCGAGAAGGAGGAATGTCGCCGCTAAGACTGTTCGAACGAACGCCGATGCAGAGTTGGGAGAGAACTCCTTGCGAGGACGCGTGCTGGTGACGGCTGCCATGGGGTCCCCTTCGGCAGGCTCAGGGCAGGCTTTCGACTGCGTGCCTGCTTCACTGCGCGAAGCAGTCACTTCGCTCAGGATGACAGGGCGGCGGTGGGTTGCTTTCAAGATCTGGTTCCTTTTTGCGGCGCGGGATTTTCCAGGCGGGTGATTTCGGCCAGGATGGTGGCGGCTTCGTCCTGCAAGGAAGATTTCAGCGAGGTGTAGTCGGCGTCGGGGACTTTGCCGGCTTTGTACTCGAAGTTGAGATCGCGCAGGTTTTCATAGACGGCATCTTTGCGTTCGCGGAGATAGCCGGCGCGGGTCTTCTCCGGACCTAGAAAGAGTTTTCCGGGGAGATAGAAAACGTAGAAGAGAGACGCGGCGGCAAGTGCGAGGCAGCAGAGGAGCCAGATCATAGATCGGTCTCCTTGCCGGCTTGATCGCGGAACTGTTCAAGTTCGGCGCCGCGGACCGGGCGCAGGCCATCTGCGATGGCGGGAGCGGGGCGATTTTTCCAGGAGCGAATCACCAGCACAATCAGGCCGAAGCCGAGAATCAGAACGACCGGCGGCACGATGTAGGCCGTACTGTCGAAGCCTTTTGTGGTTGGAGCGGCAAGAACCGTGGGTCCGTATTTCTGCACGAAGCTTTGCTCGACCAGGCTGTCGCTCTCTCCGCGGGAGACCGCCGCCATAAGTTCGTTGCGCATACCGTCGGAGGCGGGGCAGCCGACATGGTTGCATTCCAGAAGAATCTGGTTGCAGCCGCAGATGCACATCATCTTATGGCCGATTTCGGTGAAGCGGCTGGCAGGGTCTCCGGCGCCCACGAAGGCGAATACGGCAAGGCAGAGAAGGAGAGTCTGCGCGGCTTTGCGGCTGCTCTTGCCCGTTTGCGGATTTGAGTTTGTCATCGGCACTTTACTTAACATCTTCACCAGCGCTGTCAGCCAAACCTATCGGGCTGCGCCCAGCGGACAGCCGAGAGCCTGCCCTGAGCTTGCCCTGAGCTTGCCGAAGGGGGCGACTGTCCCCACATTCAATATCAAACCTTTTAACATCAATCTCCCGTCGCGACGGGGGCGGCTTCGGCTCGTTCCAAGCGCGCGGGCGCGGGAACTCGGACCGGCGCGGGTGCGTTCGGTACCAGGGCCAGAGCGGTTCCAATCAGCATGATCCAGACTCCCATCCAGATCCACATGACCAGCGCGTTCAGGTGTGCTTTAAGAATGGGATGACCGTTATCCTGATTCACTCCCTCGAACACAACGTAGAGATCCTCGTTGAGGCTGGAGCGGATGTCTGGCATGGTCGAGGTCTGCTGGCTGGCGTGATAGAAGCGGCGTACGGGGGTCATCGTGCCAACCTGCTTGCCGCCTTTGTAGACGTCGAGCAGCGCCCACTGGCTGAAATGGTTGGCGTTGTCATCCTCAGTGTACGAACGGTAGATCAGAGTGTAGGGCCCAATGGCCATCTTGTCGCCGTTCGCCAGCTCCTGCTCTTTGTCCAGATTGAAGGCGGCGCCGGCGAAACCGATGATCACGACCGCCACGCCGAAGTGGACGATGTAGCCGCCGTAACGCCGGGTGTTGCGGTGCGTGAGCTGCACCATGGAGGCAAACATGCCCTGGCCAGTGTGTTTCGAGATGACCCGGCCGCCGCGGTAGAACTCGCTGGCCACGGTGAGTGTGACCAACACTGCGAGCGCGATCGCTGTCAGCGAATAGAAATATGAGATGTCCTGCCAGGGCCTGAGGCCGAACGCCGATCCCCAGCTCTGGGGCGTGATCATCAGGAAGACGGAGACAACGATGGCGCCGATGGTGGGCCAGAGAAAGTTGCGCTTCAGGCTTTCGAGTGAAGTCTTGCGCCAGGCCAGCAGCGGCCCAATGGCGGTGAGTATCAGAAGCAGCAGTGCTACGGGAATCGCGACACGGTTGTAGAACGGCGCCCCAACCGTGACTTTGTTTCCTTGCACGAGTTCGGAGATTTTCGGGAACCATGTTCCCCAGAGCACCGTAAAGCAAAGGAGAACGAAAAGCAGATTGTTGAACAGGAAACTGGACTCACGCGACACCAGCGACTCGAGCTTGTGCTCGCTTTTCAGGTGCGTCTTGTTCTTGAAGAAGAAAAATACGAATATAGTCAAGGTGAGCAGAAGGAACCAACCGAACCATTCGCCGATGGACGACTGGGCGAAAGCGTGGACGGAACTGATGATCCCGCTGCGAGTCAAAAAAGTTCCGAGAATCGCCAGCCAGAAGGTGGCGAAGACCAGCCACATGTTCCACATCTTCAACATGCCGCGCTTTTCCTGCATCATCACCGAATGCAGGAAGGCGGTCCCGGTGAGCCAGGGCATAAGCGAAGCGTTCTCGACGGGGTCCCATCCCCAGTAGCCGCCCCAGCCGAGCACAGAGTATGCCCAGTGCGCGCCAAGAAACACGCCGCAGGTGAGAAAGGCCCAAGTGACCATGGTCCAGCGGCGGGTGATATGAATCCACTTCTCGCCGGGATACTTCATGATTAGCGCGCCCAGCGCGAAGGCGAAAGGGACGGTGAATCCGACATAGCCCAGATAAAGCATGGGCGGATGAATCACCATTTCGGGATATTGCAGCAACTCGTTCAAGCCCCGGCCATCGGCGGGAATTGAGCCTTCCATGATGGCGAAGGGATGTGCGGCAAAATTCAGCAGCAAGAGAAAAAATATCTGGACGCCCGCCAGTAGTGTCGAAGCATAAGCGAAGAGGCGCGGGTCGGTCTTGTAGCGCAAGCGCAGCACGAATCCGTAGGAGGCGAGCACCAGCGACCAGAACAGCAACGAGCCTTCCTGGCCGGACCACAGCACGGCGAACTTATAAGGACCGGGCAGAGCGCGGTTGCTGTGGTGGAAGATGTAGGCGATGGAGAAGTCGTCCCGGAAGGCGCAGATAACGAGGACCAGCGAAGCGAGGAAAACGGTCGCAAAGACCGCGATGCCTGCACGGCGCGCAGTTTCACCCAGACGCTCCGAACCTTGGCGGAGCGTCGCGGCTAGCGAAGTGCTCTCGAAGGCGGCACCTGTGCGGCGAGCGAGCTGACTCCCCGGTGGAACTGCCTGGCTCTGGAAGGCCAGCGCGGTCATCCCGGCGAGGAAGCAGTAAACGCTCAACGCCAAAGCGAGAAGCAACGCAAAACTGCCAATTACCGCCATCTGCGGGAACCCCAACCTATTTTTTCAGAAACGCCCCCGCGAGGCAACCGCGAAGCTTTTTGCACACTTGCCCGAAAACCGGCGACCGGTTGCTTTGGCAAGTTTTGGACGTTGCTTAAGCGCTCTGCTGCTTCTGGTAGCGCCGGCGTACTTCGCGTTCCGCGGTCAGCCAGTCCTCGGATTCGCTGCCGGGCGTGCTTCCGCGCTGCACGTAGAGTTCGTAGGCGCGTCGCCGGATCTCGTCTTCCAGCTTGATCGGAACCACAACGTTCTTGCGCGGCTCAGTTTTCACCATTTCCAACTTCCGGGGTTCAGGCGCGGTTTTGACCTCTGCCGCAACACTTTCGGCGGGCGTGGTTCCCGCTGCGACGGCCTTTACATCGGGTACATTGGCTGGACTGCCGGTTTTGCTTTCCTCGTTATTTGTATTTGTGCTGGTACCGGTGCGACTTGCCTTGACGCCTGAGGGTGATTTCGGCCTCGCCATATTTGGATACTCCTTGCATATGCCTAGATTTATGAATGAATCGAACTGTTCCACGAACCACATACACTCGTCCCGCAACACTTAAGAGAACACTGGATTTTGTCAGCAAATATAACGTTAGTATAAACCTCTGAAGGCTGTGGAAACCCGCCTTCGCGAAGAAAATAAAGTGATGGCTCGAATCGATTTAGTCGAACCACGTTAGTCGAACCACGCCAAGGCTCAAAGATCATTTGATGTTTCAGTTGACGCGTGGTTCTAAAGAAGAATCTTGTGGACGTAGAACCTGCTTGCCCGGGAAATTGGGAATGGGGGCTTTGTTATAATCGTAGCTCTCCGGATGGCGCTATCGTCTAGGGGTTAGGACGGAAGATTCTCAATCTTCAAACCCGGGTTCGATTCCCGGTAGCGCTACCAGTTCCTTCCTGCTATCACGTGTTTTTTCCGATACTTCCGCGAACCTTGGCGGAGATGCTCGAAACAGTCGTATTAGGTGAGGAGGCACACTAGCCGCAAGTAGGGGGCACAATTTGGGGCACAGGGCCGACTAGACGGAGAGCGGCGAGCAATCAAACAGATCAAGAAGATTTCTTCTCCTAATAGGCTTCGCCCCCTGCCCCTTTCCCTTTTTTTGCACGCGAGGGACTCCGACGAACACGAATTCACCACACGCCAAATAAGCAAGACCTATCTGCAAGAAAAATCAACAGAAGCGTGCCCTGAAGTGTACGTAATTTACACGTTGGTCTGATCGTTCAAGACGTACTGCCTTGTGTTTTCATGCGATTCGAGAGTTTTGGTTGTGTTGTGTTTGGAAAATGGTTCGCTGGCACTGACCGTGCCATCATCTTGTAAAACCACGGCGGCCACGACTGATTCTGTGCATCTTCTGCTTCCAGACAAAGGCGGTTATATGTGCGCCAGTGCATCCCCTTGGGTTTTCCGGGAAAATCATCCGCCAGACTCCCCGAACCTCCCAACTTCATGCGAATATTCTGGAGACGACTGAGAGCGCGACTGTGCGGTGTTTCGCGCTGGCTCTCGTATGCAAGTTGGTAGCAGTGTCTACAAGCAAAAATCGAGCCGCCGTAGAGGACGGCTACACGGCGCGAACAGCCTCGTGTGGGGCAGAGGAACCATACTCTTTCCCCACCATAGTTGCATCGCGTGTGGTCCAGGAAGACGGAATATTCCTCGCTTTTCCAATCCTCTTCGTATCGCCGGTGCCTGTAGCTGAGAACAAGACGGTCGAACTCGGCGAGAATCCGAATTGACCCGACCACCTCACCGTTGACTGACCAGTAGAGACTTACCCAGCCACGTGGCCGTAGGAAACCTTTGCGTTGCAGAACACGAATGTCGAGTTGGCGATACGAAGAGGTCGAGTCCTTGGTAGAATAGCGTGCCACGTTTGATTTCTCTACTCAATCGAAATCATAAGGCAAATTAGCATGTTTCTTAACACTTTTTCCGCGCAATCGGCGCTTAATAAAGGCTTTGCGGCGCTTTTGAAAAACATGCTGATCTACCGAAATGGACGCTGAAGCGAAGCGTGACGCATAAAGAGTTACGTCTGCACTATAATTCACCCTTTTTGAGTCCCAAGCTGTGTCGCCGATCAATCGGAAAGGCAGTTCGTCGCGCCAGGTTAGTCTTCCACTGCCGCAATGATCCCGCTCACGTCCGTGGTCCTCTTCGTCAGACGATAGGTCCAGCGGCCATAGCTGCCTTCAGCGTTTACCGCAGAAACCCATCGCTCTGCTGCGTGGCGCTTTACCTCCTCAAGCGGGTCGTAACCCTTCGTCTCCAGGATCATGTGAACGGAGTTTTCGCCGCGCAGACGGATGATGAAGTCGGGCATGTAATCGTGCATCTGTCCGTTGTTCAGGTAAGGAATCGCGAAGCCTAGCCCCGCATTCTTTACGAACGACTGAACTGCCGGGTGCTTGTCGATGTAGTACGCAGCAGACTGCTCCCATCTCTTCGTATCAGGCACCACGTAGTTCACATGGCTGCGGAGCACCTCGACAGCCTCCCGGCTCGTCCAGTAATCTACGTCGGCAGTCGTGCCAGGGCCGCGTGTCGATTCATAGCGCGGCACCTCCGGGGATTCTCCCTCGGAAGTGTCGGGCCTCAGCGCCTCCAACAAAATTTCGATGATCCAGCCATAGTACGGATCAAGGAACAGGTCTTTCAGATCGGCGGGAGGCCGCACGTCAACCCTGTCCTTGAGGTAGCGTTGGACGATCTGCACAAGCTGCGGGAAAAGCACATGACTCGGGATCGTGCATCGCGACTGTGCGATGCAATCGCTTGTCAGCGCTTTCGCCAAGTCGAACACGAGTTCCTGAATTCTCCGCTTCGCTCGGAATTCCTTGAGCGTCACGTCAACCATGTATCCCGGCCCACTCAAAGAAAGCTTGCCACTCGTGTTTATGTTCAAGCCTTTGGTCTGAACTTCGGGCGGGATTTTGTCGGGCTGGAGGATTAGCGAGGGGACGCTGGCCCAGTCCACGGTGATCTTGTTCCGAATCGCTTGCGTGTAGCCTTCAACTCTAGGGAACTTGATCTCAAACTCGGCGCGTTGCGGCAACGCGTGAACGTGGTACTTCTTCACACGCGGCGCGGGCGCTCCAGTCTTGCTGGCCTTGAATGGGATCACCTCGAACGGCACCCCGAGCACCTGGGCGACCTCTTCTGTAAACTTGCCATCCTCGCCCAGTTCGTAACTGGCACGTCGAAGTCCGCGTCCCACCACCTGTTCACAGAGCAACTGAGACATGAAGGGCCGCAGACCTATGATGTGCGTCACCGTGTTGCAATCCCAACCCTCGGTGAGCATTCCAACGCTGACAATGCAGCGCACGTCCCGCCCCGGTGGATGCGGGGGCCTTTCCAGTTTCTTTGCGAGTTCCTCAAAGCCTTCGGGGAAGATCGGTCGCCCTTGCCGGTCACGAGGCCAGTCTGTTTTTCCCACAGTATCGAGCGTCAATCGCATCCACCGTGACTCATCGTTCTTGGCTTCGCCCGTGTCAGTTTCATGCACGACCTTCGAGTCAACGCGGATTGTGTAGAACTGCCCGTCCCGGTTGCGGAATCCCGCTATCTTTGAAGTCGGTATCCCCACGGGCTTCACATCATTCGCCAGCCATTCGTAGAACACTTTGGCGATATTCGTATTCTTGCAGACGAGAATAAACACGGGCGGGCGCGGATCGGTGCCCTCCTCCGCCCACTCTTTGCGAGTCTTCTCCCATTCGCCCGCAAGAATTCCAATCGGATGATGCGCGAACTTGATAATCGCTTCGGGCTTGACTTGCCCCCTCCGTCCCCCTTTTTCTTGAGGAGTCAGCTTTTGCTCGATGATCCATTTCCAGATATTGAAGTAAGCCGCAATATCGTCGCCCGCTGTGTCGCGCACCGCCAACTGTGGAATCTTCACCAGCCCCGCTTCAATGGCGTCAATCAACCCGAAGTCGCTCACGATCCAGGGGAAGGGCTTGTTGGTTTCCTGCCCCACTCTCCCGAGGAAGTATGGCGTAGCGGAAAGGTCGATGCAGACGTTGATCCTGCGAAGCTTCTGGATTTTGTCGAGGCCGTCAACCCAGACGGTCGCTTCCTTGAAGAATTCTTCCGCTTCCTCATCTTCGCCAAACTCGTCATCCTCTCCAGCCTCCGGCTCATCACGCCGGATGCGGTAAGCGTGGTGCGCCTCGTCATTCAGCACAAGAATGTTCTGCTTCCCGCCGACCTCCCGGCCCAGCACGCGATTCAGCACCGAAGTGTCGCTCTCGACGTAGCGCGTCGATTCAACCGTAACTTTTTTCAGATTCCCCTCGGGATCGTTCTCCGTGCCGACTACATTCAACATCCCTGCATCGACTTGCTTCTGATAGTCCTTCAGGCTCAGATAACGCTTATTGCGGGCCGTCGTAGTTTTAGACGCGATGTTGATCGTCTCTCGCACGCGAAGCGGGACGCCTGTCTTGATGACCTTTCCGCCCACTCCGCCCGCTTGCATACTCTGCGGCTCAAAGACGTGCCAGTTCGTCACCAGCACTTTGCCCTGCGTTAGCGGGGGCATAAGGTGTTGCGGCACAAGGTCGCGGATTCGATAGACGCTGGCCTCGCCGTTCTCCGGTTTCAATTCGGAAAGGCGTTGACGAATCGTCACGTTTGGGCAGACCACCAGAGCCACATCGGAGAATCTGCCGTCACTTCGATTGTTGACTTTGTTCAAGATGCTCCAGGCACAGAGCATTCCCATGACCGTAGTCTTTCCGCTGCCCGTCGCCATTTTGCAGGAGTAGCGTTGAAAGCCCGCGTAGCCTTCAGCCTTGCGGTCATCGCTCGGTTCGTCGCGGGGGATCGAGATGCCTTGCAGGAAGTCGGCTCTGGCCTCGGTGAGGAAGATGATCGCAAGGGCGGCTTCCAATTGAGCAAAGAACAACCGCTTTTCTCTGCCGTCTCGCGTCCACCACTGAATCAACTCCAGTGTTGTGCGACTCACTCCCGGATAGCCCTGCCGCTGCCACGCCTCCAGCCGCTCACGGATCAGATTCACCAGCGCTAACTCGTAGCCCGAGGGATATTCACTCGAAGGCTTTAGCAGTCTTTCATCGGTCTTCCACGGTTCTTTCTGGTCACGAGGCGGAAAAATAACGGAAGGGCGGCGACGGCCTTCTTTCAGGATCGGCGTTTCGCCTTCTTGGATGTACCAATAGCGTGTCGGTTTCTCGAACGGAGTGTTCTGGATCGGCTCGTGAACCTCAGCAACCACGAAGTCGCTCATTTCGCGGCCTCGCTCATGGGCTTCACGATCAGCAATTCGTTGCCGCGCTCATCAATCACTTTGACGGCAACCTGCCCGTGTTCTCCAGCCTCGAAGGGTGCACTCACCGTGCCGGCCAAGTGATCCCAGACCGTTTCTTCGTAGTCGCCGCGTAAAGCTTTCTTCAGGTTCTCCCATGCGCCCGTCTTGGGGAAGAATGCTTGCGAGACGTGGAAGCACAGACCGTTGTAATTGGTATCGAGGAACCATGCCGGAACTTCGTCACCGCGACGATTCAGCACTTCCATTGTCGTGGGATCGAAAACGTCCATGCCGAGCAATTCAACTTCGTATTTCTGCGGCTCGTCCTTGCTCTGCGGTTTTACACGGCGCAGTTCGGCTTCCGGCATCCCGCAAACGCTGAAGACTTGGCTGGAGCGCATGTTCTTCAGCAGATCGCCCATCATCAGATCGGGCGTAGCCTGCACATAGGTTGCAGGAATCCCCACCACTTCGTCGCACTTCTCAATCAACTCGCGGGCATTCGGCTGAATAGCAAAGCCCGTAACGTATAGGTGCGTGTAGTTTTTCGCGTTCGCTTCTTTCGCAGCTTGCCAGACCAAGCCCTCATTCACCGCTCCATTTTCAGGGCCGAAAACAAAGGCGACGAGTTTGGAGGAAAGCGGCAGCACTTTGCCGTTTTGCTCGGCAGCTTCCTGCATTGCATCTTCCAACGTCGGCTTCTGACCGGGAGCCGTTGCGTCCACGAAAGCCTCGGCAGAAAGTGACAGGGTCTTTGCTGGCGGGCGAATGTTTTTGATTGTGATTGCCCGATTGCCTTCCAGTCGCAGCACGGGCGACTTGCGAAGAATCTCAATCATCCGGTCAACGAACGTTCCCTCAGCCTCTTTCTCGATGTTTCCAGCACGTTTGGTCGCCGTTTCCTCCCAGTCCATCGGCGTAGGAATAGTGGCCTCAAAGCAGAACGGGCCAGTGACACGGGTAATCTTGTTGTCCATTTCTGCACGATCAACCAATACCTCCTCTTCCGGGAGTTCATTATTCGCGATAGATTTGAGAGTGATATGCGGCACAATGCCGCCAACTTCTTCTTTCTTATTGTTCTGCTTTCTTTTGTACACAAAACCCGCAGCCGGACCTCGGTGCTCGTCTTTCAGTTCGTACCAGGGGAATGTGGCAGTCAAAAGACGTTGCCGTGCCAAGGCCAGCGGTACTCGGCTAGTGTCAATCGTGATCCACCTGCGTCCCCACTGCTCCGCGCAGTATGCGGTTGTACCGCTACCACATGTTGGGTCAAGCACTAGATCGCCAGGGTCTGTAGCCATCAGAATGCAGCGATGTACGATCTTTGCGTTAGTCTGGACAACGTAGAAGCGCTGCTCGGCGTAGCCTCCTGTGACAGTGTCATCCCAGAGGTTGGTCAATCGGGACCAAGGAAAGTCGGATGCGAACCTGCGGTAGCTCAGGGTCTTTCCGTATGCCTCAAGTCTTTCAAGTTGGGACAGCCTCTTAAGACCTTCCTTTGATGTCTTCCAACCGCCCCCACCTGGATAGTAGAAATTTCCTTTGTACTCGAATGGTGCAGAAGCCTCGCCCACCGATGAGGCTGAAGTGAGATTATCCCGACGATATACCGAGGAGCCTGGAGGCAAGGAACTCCAGCTTTCTCTTTCCTCACCTGTCATCCTCCGGTGTGTTCCATCAGGTTCGCGCACGTAATCGTAGTTAACCCATCCCTCGCCCAGGCGCGGCAGGTAAAGCTGGCGATACTTCACCTGTTCAATGTTTCTCGCGTACCAAAGCAGGAAGTCGGTGGTCGCGGGGAGAACTTCAGTTCCGATAGAAGGACTACCCGCGCCGGTGGTCTTCTTCACGGTAATTACACCACAGAAATTGTCAGCGCCAAACACTTCGTCCAATACCTGCCGAACACTATGTTGGTTTTCGTCGCTTATCTGAACGAAGACGCTCCCGCTCGCTGTCAAGAGTTCACGTGTAAGAAGCAGTCTGTCCCGTAGATAGGTCAGGTAGGAGTGAATTCCGAATTCCCACGTATCTCTGTACGCTTGCACCATTTCTGGCTCACGAGTCATGTCTTCATCGTCGTTGTGGCTAACCTCCCGCTTGCGAACGAAAGGTTGGAAGTTTGACCCGAACTTCACGCCATACGGCGGGTCAATGTAGATCATCTGCACCTGCCCACCCAAGCTCTCGTAACGTAGCAGCGAGTTCATCACCACGAGGGAATCGCCCAGGATCATGCGGTTAACCCACTTGTCCTTGTGCTCGTAGGCGCGCAGCACTTGATCGGTGATGGAGTGCTGCGGATCGCCGAACAGATCGAACATGGTCGTCTGATCGCGGTCGAAGCGATGCCCCTTCAGCGTGTCGAGGATCGCTTTGGTGGAAAGCCGCTCGTGAATGAATAACGGCAGCGTGGGCACATCAAGCGACAGGCGCTCCGCCTTGCCCGCCCAGTTCAGGAAGGGCTTGCTCATCGCCTTCAGTTCGCGAATCGCCGCTTGAGCGGCAGCGACGTGGCCCGCAGCCTCTTTCGTCTCCGGCTTTCCGTTCAGCTTCTTCCGTGCCTCCGCAAGTTCGGCCTCAGCCTTCGCTATGCGCGCCTCGCCGCGTTCCCGCGCTGGATTCTGGCCGTCCCACTCCAGCACAGGCGAGAGCGAATCGTCATAGCGATACTTCTTCGGGGGCAACTTCTTCTTGAACTGTGCCTGTGTCCCGATCTCGGGCCGCATCGGGCTTTCCGATTCAGGGTGCTTGTAACTCTTGGCAGGTTTGGTCGTGGTCTTGGAGGTGCTGCGCGTTCGTGCCATCCACAGAACTCCGGCGTGCAATCGAGATGCGGGGAAATGGAACGGAGTAAGCTTACACCAGTCAGATTCAAAGCGGGGAATGGCCGCTGGTTTGTCTTTCGTAATGGAATGGCAGGAGAAGTGCGGTATAGAATGCGGCTTTGCTCACTATGGACGTGCCGTCGCTGATCGACCTGATTTTGGAACGCTGTGATGCTGAGGGGCTGCTCTCTCCACTCAAGACTCGTCTTGTCAAACTGCTGTATCTCACAGAACTGGAATACTTCAGACGAACGGGCAAGCGCCTCACAGACCTGAAGTGGATATTTCACCATTTTGGACCTTATGCCTACGCTCTGGGCGATTTACTCGGCAATCCAGATGACGACCGAGTTGCGTGGTCGCTCACGCGCCGCCCGTCCACGTCGGACCATGACATGCAAATATGCGTGTCTCAGGTCGTCCACGAGTGGGGCAATGCTGATCTTAACGCGCTCCTCGATTACGTTTACTTCGATACGGAACCCATGCAGGCGGCGACGCGGGGCGAAGCTCTGAACTTTGCGGTCGTCATACCGCTAGCCCAAAAGCATAAGGAGAAAGTCAGAATTGAATTGGACCCCAAGAAACTAAGAGAACTTCGGAAGAAACTTGCTGCGCGTGCTCCCGACTACCAGCGACTCCGCGTAGCATCGGAAGTGTCGGACGATCTCCTTGAGAACCTAAAGGAGTGGGACATCGACAGCGCTCTCAGGCTAAACGCTGGGCAGGTCAAGGTCGATCCCAAATCGCTGATGTAAGTTAAGTACGATGAAGAACGATCTCGTAGGGCTGCTTTGCCAGAAGTTTTACGAATTTGCCTCGATTGTTGGCACGAGTGCTGATCCCCTGCCCGGTCAGATCGTATCTGCTCACTGTGTGTATCCCACGGACGAACCGTGGATTTTGAAGGTGATTTCTTACAATGCCTCGGACCCGAGCCGCTCCCAATTTGAATTGAAGAAATTTGACGAGAATGATCGCAGCCATTTCCCAGTTGCCGAACTAAATCTTCGCAAAGACGAAAATCTCTACGTCTACAAGGGGAAGGATCGCCCGTTGGTTGTGCTAGGGGCGATAAAGTCGCGCTGGGCTAATCCTCTCCACGACGAGAGACTTTGTCTGTGTGTTCCCCTCTTCACCTTCAAAGACAGGCACTCAGAGATTTTCAGGATTCAGTGTGCTGCATTCTTCCACCCTAACCTGATGTACCTTCCAGCGGAGCTGGATGGTTGTTCCGCTGAAAGTGTGCTTCGTTTTGAGCACATACAGCCCATTGCGCGAAAGGCACTTCACAACTATCTCGCCGGGTCTCCATCAAGGGCAATTTCCCTGTCAAACGAGGCATTTGCCTTGCTACTCAATCATCTCGGTAGGTTTTTGTTTCGCCGCGACTTTGATCGAGAGGTCTGCGAGCAAATGGACGCCTATCGAGAACTCGTCAAGGAACAACTCGACAAGGTGCGAGGCGATTAACCCGTGGTCGAAGCGTCCGTAGTTTTCTTGTAAGGGTAACGATACGACTTCCGTCGCTCTTCGATGTGCGCTGGCACACCTTTTATACGTTTTCTGTTGACTTCCTCACCGTTAGCAAATAATCTTGCGCGCAATCAGCGAGCGGGATTCGCCAAGGGGGGCGAAGGATTCTTAGTTCCGTCTGTGATCCCAATCGTTGCTTCCTCTGAAGTGTGAATGGATTGCGTCAGCGATGTGTTGGCGGGCGCATTAGTGCGGATACGTAGTCGCATGGGTAACCCGGCACAGGCCGGATGGACCAATCTGTTCATTTCGTCAGGAGGAAGTTCAATGGCTCGCTCTGAAATTCGTCTCTTCCCATCAGCTCTTGTAGCAATCGCCATTTTGCTAATCGTGGCCTCTGCGCGTGTTTATGCGCAGACTCCCGATCCAGAAATCGGCTCTGGCGTTTTCCCTTTTCAAACGTATCTGGGAGAACACGAGAACATTAACCTTGGCAGTGGGAATCTAAACATTCAAATCCCTGTGTTGAGGCTGCCCGGTCGCGATGGGCACGATTTTGTTGTGAGCTACACGTACAACAGCCAAGTTTGGTCCATGCACACATTTACGCCTCCCAACACGCAACAGACAATTTACCAATGGGCCCCTCCGAGCAACCCTGGCTGGCAATGGAACGTCCCGACACTCAACAGCGACGGTGGTGTTCTTCCGAATACACTCACTTCGAGCGGCTATACCTGCGGCGGGAACTATCGTCTAAAAATGTGGGATGGCCGGGTGATTTACTTCCCCGCCGTTTACAGCACGTGTTTGTACACTAACTCCAACGGGCAACAATCGCCCGCACCTGCTCAGGAAAACTTGACAGGTACGTCAGGACCGCCGTTTCCAGTTGTCGGTATTTGCGCACCGGACAGAGCAGTCTTGACCGTCAACGATGGAAACTCGCCTTTTAGCGTAAAGTTCCCTAGCGGCGAAACCCTTTGGTTTACGGCATTTGGCCCTGGCGGAGGCGACACTCTCTGGAAAGATGAAGACGCAAACGGCAACGTCATTACATATTCTCCTGGCACCGGTGGGACTGTTGTTACCGACACGGTTGGACGAACGATCACGATTGGGACGAACGGATCAGGTTCAGGAACCATCACCTATCCCGACTCCAGTGGAAACCAGGAGACGATTACTCTAACGGCCCAAGTTCACACTTTCACCACCGCGTTCCCCACAAATCTCTACGGAGAGGAGAACCAACAGTTCTCTTGGAGCCTCTTGAGTTCAATCGCCATGCCGAACGGCGATACGTGGACGATGAGCTACGACAATGGCGGCAGCACGGGTTATGGCGAATTAACGAAGCTTACATATCCAACCGGAGGTTATACCACCTACCAGTACGAATTCGCAGGGGACGCAGCTGGAGGCCCCGGAGGCATTGGAGGACTGCGCCAGCTCACCGCCAAACAGGTTTGCAGGAGCTACCAGGGAAGCTGTTCCACCACCGACAACACCACCATAGCGCCCACGTTCTCGTCGAACTATCTTTACCCTTCCAATGCTTCGAGTCAGGTGGTGGACGCGGTTGGTGACGTGACTGTTTATAACTTTGGCGGGACTGGCGGAATTGCTGGGTACGAATCGTCGAGGCTAATCTACTCCGGAACTTCCACTCTGCTGAAGACCATTTCAACAGTGCCTACTTGCCTTGGGCCCGCCTCAGAGACCGTGACATTGCCAAGCGGCCTGGTCTCCAAAAAAACCTTTCCCGGCACAATCGGGCCAACTACATGGTACGGCTATCAGACAATCACTCGCCCTGGAAGCGGCCCCTTCATTACCACGGGACAAGAGTTTGATTTCGGCAACGGGACGCCTGGATCTCTTTTGCGCCAAACCGTAGTTACCTGGCTGGGAACGAATTCGGTTAACGGCACAGATTACACCGCCGTTCCAATTTACCTTTCAGATCGCAAGACCAAGGTTGTGGTCGAGGATGCGAGCAATAACCCTATTTCTCAGACTACCTACGAGTATGACAATTATTCCTCGACAGCCCCACATGCAAGTCTGGTGGCCAGTGGAGCGGTTTATCAGGACTCTGCCTACATTGCCTCCGCAAACTACCTTACGCGCGGCAATGTAACGCAAACACAGCGCTGGCTCAGTAGCAACGGCACCTGGCTTCCCACTACCAATCAGTATGACGATGCTGGCAACGTCCTGAAGACCCTTGATCCAATGAACAACCCAACAGGATTCAGCTATACCGACGGTTGGGGGAACACTGCTTGCGTGCCTTCGAGTGGACATGCAGCAGCCTACCTGACTAGCGTAACCAATGCATTGAGTCAGGTCACGAAGCACACCTACAATTCATGCACGGGCACGATGAGTTCCACCACGGACTCCAATAATCAGGTGACGACGTATAGGACCTCGACCGGCAGCCCTGCCTATGACGCATTGGGGCGGCTCACCCAGACGAACTACCCAGACGGCGGGAAAAATACCATTTGCTACAGCGATGATCCGGGCAGCGGCTGCAATTCGAGTCAGCCGCAGTTGAGCACCACCACAACGACGCTCATCACTTCAAGTCCATTGCTGAATAAGACCAGTGTTGGCTTGCTGGACGGGGTGGGCAATGTCGTAAAAACCGAATTGACCTCTGATAGTCCGATGGATATTGTGGACACGGTTTACGACGGGGTGGGCCGGAAGGTGTCGGTCAGCAATCCGTACCAGACCACTGGCGATCTAACCTACGGCGTCACGACTTACCAGTACGATGGGCTGAATCGCACCATCCTAGTGACCAAACAAGATGGATCAAAGGTCGTCACGGATTACGCAGGGAATACAGTCACCGTGACCGATGAGGCTGGGAATCAGCGCCGAAGTGTCTCGGATGGGCTGGGCCGGTTGACGGAAGTGGACGAACCCAGCACCAACTCTGCTTCGGCTAGTGCTTCAGCCACCATTACGATCTCTGGTACCGGTATCGAGAGCCACACCACCACAGGAACGGCCGCATCGGGCAGCGGAAGCGTAACGATTTCTGGGACCCTACGTTGTTACAACTACTGTGTAAACAATAGTTGTAGGTACCTCGGTGATGCTGGCAACGTTTCAGTCACGGTCAACAATGTCCAGGAAACGACCGGCTACAGCGGTGGTTGCGATTCTAGTGGTCAACCCAATGCAGGCGATACTGCGACAACAATTGCCCAGCGGCTGGCCGGGTCTTTGACATCTTCGTCGGCCGGGGTTACGGCGGTGGCGAGTGGGGGATCGATTTCTATCACAGCTAATGCCAAGGGACTAATTACGGACTATCCATTGTCCGCAACATCGGCGACTGCCAGCCAATATTTCGCAGCCGGAACTACGTCATTCCCCGCAACTCCTTCCGGCTCCGCGCTGACCGGAGGACAAGATGGCCCCACCACAACCTACGATTCTGGCACGGTTTCTGCCACGATCGACACCTGCACGGCCAGCGTTTCCTATAGTCAATCCACAAATAGCACTTCCACCGCCTTGGCAAGTGCGTTGGCGTCAAGCTTGAGTAGCACTTGTTCTAACCTCATTCTCGCGAGCGCAAATGGAAGCGTCATCACCCTCACGGCGGTCGATCCCGGTGCGGCGGGCAATAGCAACACGATTTCCGTTACGTCCGTTAGCAACTATCCGAACTATTTCACTCCGCCGTCCTTTACAGACAGCTCAACTTCCTTCAGCGGAGGCTCCGACGGGGGACTCGGCGCTCCGCTCGTCACCCAATACAGCTATGACCAACTAAACAATCTCACCTGCGCCGTACAGAAAGGCACGGATACGACGCAATTCACCACTTGTGCGGCTGCTCCGACGATGTGGCGTCCCCGGTCATTTGTCTATGATTCGCTCTCGCGCTTAACCAGCGCCAGCAACCCGGAGTCTGGCAACATCACTTACACCTACGACAACGACGGCAACGTGCTGACCAAAACGGCACCGTTGCCGAATCAGACGCTCGCTTCATCGACCGTCAAGACCACGTACACATACGACACGCTGAATCGTCTCACGCTGAAGACATACTCGGAAAACGGGAATCCCGACCCATACACTCCCCAAGTACAGTATGGCTACGATGGTGCAACACTGAGCAATTGTACGATTGCACCTCCCGGTGACTCGGACCCCTACCCAGTCGGACGAGAGACATCTATGTGCGACGGCTCGGGAGGAACATCCTGGACACATGAAAAGATGGGCAGGGTGAATCAGGAGAGACGGGCCATCGGCAAGCTGAGTGTCAGCCACTACGTGAATTACACGTTCAATCTGGATGGTTCGCTCAAGGTCCTCCAAACTCCGCCCATGAAGAATCTCAATTACACCTACAATGGCGCGGGACGAGCCATCCAACTGGTGGACTCCACCGATAACATCAACTTCGCGCTGAACGCAACCTACGCGCCTCCGGGCGAACTGACGGGAGTCACGCTGGGTTCGGCCTCGGGGTTCGCCGGTTTCGCGGTCACTAACGCCTACAACAACCGCTTGCAGCCGATTTTGCTTTCGGCCACGAATTCCTCCACCAGCGCGACCGTCTTCAGCGAATGCTTCGACTTTCATTCGGCGGTGGCGATCACGCAACCTGCGCCGTGTTCGTTCTCTGCCAGCAGCTTGGGCAACAACGGCAACGTCTATCAGGTCTGGAACAACCGGAACAACACGCGCAATGACACTTACACGTACGACTCGTTGAACCGAATCGCCAGCGCACAGTCGAACGGCACGGGGAGCACGAGTTGGGGCGATACCTACGTGATTGACGCTTGGGGCAATCTGACTAACATCAATCCCATCAGTGGAAAAACTTTTGGGCAGAATTTTCAGGACGCCCCGGCGAGCGTCCAAAACCAGTTAAGCAACTACTGTAACGATTCCGCCGGGAACCTCGTGCTGAACACCCCTTGTCCGCAACCTCCGGGTACGGCATTCACGCCGACCTATTATTACGACGCCGAGAACCGCCTGGTTTGGACTGCTGGCTACCGATACGTTTACGATGGCAACGGACAGCGCGTGGAGAAGTGTCAGGCGGCGACCGTGACCACGGCCTGCCCGACCCGCGGCACCACAGGAACGCTTTACTGGCGGGGGACAGGAAGCAACACGCTGGCCGAAACCGATCTCGGAGGAAACGATCAGGAAGAATATCTTTTCTTCAACGGCCAGAGGATCGCGCGCCGCGACGTTTCTTCGACAGGGGTAACCGTGGGCTTGCACTACTACTTCTCAGACCAATTGGGATCGCACGCGGTAGTTGAAACCGTCACCACGAGTGGTACGACGAGCTGCGATCAGGACATCGACTACTACCCTTACGGCGGCGTGGAAGAGGACTACTGTAGCGGCTCGGGCGTAATGCAGAACTACAAGTTCACCGGCAAAGAACGGGACACCGAATCTAACCTCGACTATTTTGGGGCCAGGCACTACGCCAGCACAATCGGGCGATTCATGGTTCCCGACTGGGCAGGGAGTCCAACAGACGTGCCTTATGCCGATTTCGGCGACCCACAGACGCTCAATCTGTATGGATATGTGCGGAATAATCCTTTGTTCCGACCCGACATCGATGGCCACGGCATTGACCTGTGGCAACGGTTTAAGAACTGCTTCAAAGGCTTCTGTGGTTTTAATGATAAAGAAGCTAAGGCTTGGCAAGACAGGGTTGATCGAAGGATTCAAACCGAACGGGACCAGCTGGGTCGGGCGTGTCCCAAAGGTTGTTTGGGAAGGACGCCTTCGGAAATCAAGAGTATGTCACAGGAGGATTTGGATCGGTTCTACGAAGCAGTGCAGGATGCGGTGCAATGGGCGAACATATTCTATGGAGCAGCTGGAGTTAAGTCAGCCGGATCGACCGGCCGGACCGCTCCGAACAACCTCAAGGAACAGCTTGCAATGGAGCAGGTCAAAGCAAATCCGAGTGGGACGAAACTGCCAATAGAAATGAACGATCCTCGCTGGCCCGCCAATCAGGGCTGGGTCAAAATGAGTGAGACTGTGAATGGAGTTGAAATCCACTACGTAGAAAATACCGCGACGGGTGCTGTCGATGACTTCAAGTTCAAATAGATGGAATGAAGAGGAAGCAATGGAAGTAGGATTTCAGCTTGAGCGCATTTACCGGGACAGTGATGTTGTCGAAATTCGCGTGTCCGCATGGAACGGGACTTTCGGTGGCGTCTCTGACGTCTATGTCGGAGTCGGGCGACTGGGAGAAGTTGCGGCTGGTCTGCATGGCTTCCCATCTACAGTTACAGATAATCGTGAATTCACGCTGGGCGCTTTCGGGAGCGAATTTGCTGGCGGGGGTGTTAGCATGCGGTTCTACTGCCGTGACGCTTCCGCCCATGTAATGGTGGAATCGAGAATCGAATCTAGCTGGGCAGCGGGTCTACCGCAGTCTGTAGTGCTCCTTCTACCCACTGAACCGGCTGCGATCGACTTATTTGTCGAAGAACTTCGAGCCGTCGAGAGTAACCAGATTGCGGTTGCTCGTCTAAGAGGGACGGTCTTCGCGGGGGACAACAGCGGAGACAAGAGGGGGAGACAAATGCGGGGACCGGAGCGTGTGAACGAATGAGGATTGGGGGCTGGCCCACCCTTGCACAACCACGAGCGCATGCACCAACGCGGCGTTAGCGACAGTCTATGTCGGTTCGTATCGCTTCAATAATCGTAAGCTCCACCGTCCTCGCCCTCATGCTGTCGAGTTGCGGCGGGGGAGCTGGCAGTTCGGGTGGAGGCGGTGGCGGAGGTGGTGGAGCACCCGCTCTCTCCATCACCCGACTCGCGCCTTCTTCGGTCATGGTCGGGATACCAATCGGTGGGGAAACTATTTTTGGCACCGGCTTCACGTCGGCATCGCAGGTGTTTGAAGATGGGCAGCCGCTCTCGACGACCTTAACTGCTCCCGGTGTGCTGACGGCGCAGCTTGGCATTTACAACGGGCTTCCGGTCGGCACGCATCAGTTCACGGTGCACAACGGCAATCAAGTTTCAAACTCTGCTACTTTCACAATCTACGCGCCGCAGCAGGGGCCGTTTCCGATGCAGACGATTCCCGGTTTCATGGTCGGGACCTACGAAACTGGTCCTACGTTCATCGTCGCCGCGGATGTTAACGGCGACGGCCTCGCCGATGTCATTATGCCCGGCCCTCCCGCGAGTACGGGAAACATCGCGATTCTCAATGGCCAGGGGGATGGCACGCTTTCGTTCCCGCAGTATATTTCGGTTCCGGTAACGCCGTCCGCTCTCGTCGTTGGGGATGTGGACGGGAATGGCACGCCTGATCTGGTCACCGTCACGGGGGATAATCTGTCCACGACGACGGTAAGCGTTTTAGAAGGCGATGGTCACGGAAACTTTCAGCCGCCCGTGGTCAAACAAACGGTTAACGCCCCGTCTCCCAACGTTGCACTTCTTGCTGATTTGGACGGAGATGGCCAACTCGATCTGATTCTCACCGTCTCGAACCCGGCTGGAATTTCCTCCAGCATGGTGTGGCTAAAAAACACTGGCGGAAGTTTCGCTGCCCCGGTCACGCTGACCACTAATTCCACCGGCAGATTTTCGATTGCGGACTTCAACGTGGATGGAAGGCCGGACATTCTCTATATGACAGCACCGACAGGGACCGGCTCTCAAGCGATCCACATTCTGTTCAATCAAGGCAACGGCAAGTTCAAAGATCAGATGACTGGAGTCACTGTGGGGAACCCTTTGACCCAGTTCACTGTCATCGACTCAAATCTGGACGGCACTCCTGATCTGGTAATGTCGTATCCGCAGGGCAGGGCTAGTGAATTTATTTCTTACTTAGGCAATGGAGATGGTTCCTTTACGCAAATTTCAAGCATGTTCACTCCTCCGCTGTCGCAACTTGTTGCCGGCGATTTCGATCACGATGGCATTCCCGATCTGGCAGGTCCCGGTGGATCAGGACCCACGGTGATGGTGTTCCTCTTCGGAGATGGACACGGAAACTTTACGCTCCAGCAGATGGTCGGGCCAGCGGGACAAATTGCGGCGGTGGGCGACTTCAATGGTGACGGACTTCCCGATATAGTTGTGCCCGACGAGTTCGCGCTCGTATCGCTCACACTCGGACGCACGGACCGCAACTTTCCCTTTCTGCCGACTTTGTTTCCTGCAACAATGACCGGCGTTTCAGCAGGCGACATCAACGGCGATGGACTGCCGGAAATTATGGTCGGGGGCAACAACTATGGAGGCGCTAACATTCCAGGAACGATTTTTCTGAATCAGGGCAACAGTTCTTTCACGTTCGGAGCGTATATCCCTTCCGACACTGGGCTGCTTGCGGACCTCACGGGTAAAGGAGTATTTGACTTGCTTGGTGGGCCTGTGGGAACTCTCGAAATATGGCCGAACAATGGCACGCTTGATTTCTCCGCACCGCCAATCACAGTTCCGAACGCTGATGGGCTGGCTGCCATCGCCGATATGGATGGCGATGGTTGCCCGGACATTGTGGCGAATGGGCAAGTCTTCTACGGCAAGTGTGCCTATCAATTCACGCCTGTAGCGCTGTCGAATTCACCCGGAGGCCCTTATGTGGTGGGCGATTTCAGTGGGAGCGGCAAACTGGACATCGCCGACGGCACAGTGACCCACTTGAATACAGGTAATCGCACCTTTAAAACGGTCATGTCCAGCAATCTTCAAATGGGCGGAGGCGCTATTTTCGCCGTTGGTGACTTCAACGGCGACGGCAAAGCGGATGTAGCGATTAGTCTACCTGACGAGACTTGGATCACCATTTATTACAGCAACGGCGATGGAACATTCTACGAGGGGACGCAGCTTGATGCTGGCCAGGTACCCATTGGCCTAGTTGCAGGTGATTTCGTCGGCGATGGCCAAACCGATCTCGCGGTTGGATTAATCTTGCCCTATGAAGTCTGCATGCTGTTCCCGTCCGGACAGGGCCAGTTTACTCGGTCGTTTTTTGCGACTGGAGCGTTGACAGCTTCAATGACAGCTTCCGATCTCAACAAAACCGGCAAGCTCGATCTCGTCATCGGAAACTTCGTGTTCGATTTCGCCCCTCCCAATGTGGTCGTCGTGTTTCACAAGTAGCCACTCTTGAAGTATAGGAAAATCAAAATTTCGTGCTGGACGTGAAATGCCGGTTTGTAGCTCGTCGGTGAGCGTCGAGCATTCAAACAAGTAATGCACATTGTTTTTGTGTGGGCGAAGGGCAGCCGCTTGGAGGCAGGCGACGGGCCGAACCGAGCGTCGCATTACCTGGATTGGGGGAACAAACTGTCAGGTTTTGGTACATAGACAAAAAGCTCCGTCTCTGTCGAAGTTGATTATCAACTTCCGTGTTCCAGTTTCGTGTCCCCCTGATTCCACGTGGCGGTCCCGCTCGTCGAGCCGGTCCAACGAACAGGGACGTACTCAAGCCGTGCCTCTTGACAACTTTCTCCGCCCAGAGCAGAATAATACATTCGCAGCGAAGAAAAGGCGAATATTCCACATTCGTATGGCCCCCTCCCGCTTACTCCGTGCTCAGATTGAAGCCCGCATACCGTCCGCTTTTGCCACGCACAAACGAGTTGAAACCCAAACTATTTTGACGGGGATAGCCGAAATCGATTCGCTGACGGGCGGAGTTCCAATGAGCGCATTAACCGAAATGTGCGGTGTAGGAAAAACGTCAGTTCTGGTTTCCATGTTGGCTCATGCCTCACACCAACACTACTGTGCTTTGGTTGATGCCAGTGACGCCTTCGATCCTGCCTCCGCAAAGGCAGCGGGAACGGATTTGTCGCGCCTGCTTTGGATACGATGCGGAAAAACAAAGCAAAAACTACGACCGCTGGAACAGGCATTCAAGGTCGCAGATATGCTTCTGCAAAGCAGCGGATTCGGGCTGGTCGTCATTGATCTGAGTGACCTCGCAGAGAAGGTTGTCCGTAAGGTGCCGATTAGCTCATGGTTTCGTTTCAGCCGTGTTGTTGAGAACCAGCAGACGGCCCTGGTCTTCATTGAACAGCAGCCCCATGCAACAAGTTGCGCGGCATTGGTTTTGAAGCTCGCCTCTGCACCTGCCACTTTCTCCGGGAAATTGCTTACAAGTTTCACGCTGAACGCTGACGTAATACGTACTCGTGAGAGAAAAGGCGTGCAATCGGTGACTCCAGATTTTTCTGTCAAAGCACAATGGGCCTGAATCATGTTCGCGTGTTTACTCATTCCCGATTTTCCAGTGCAAGCGACTTTGCTATTGGAGCCGAAGGACACGAGGGAAGCCGTAGGGCGATCTCCGATGGCAGTTCTGGACGGTCCATCAAACCTACTCAAAGTTGTGGCACTCAATGGCGCAGCAAGGAATGCCGGTGTCAAACTCGGGATGACGAAGTTGCAAGTCGAGACTTGCGAGAGAGTATTGTTACGAAAACGATCTCCTGCCAATGAAGAGTCTGCCCAAAATGCACTGCTCGAATGTGCAAGCGCTTTTTCTCCCCGTGTTGAATCCACTTGCCTCGGAACGGTGATCCTTGACCTTGCAGGTACAGAAAAGTTGTTTGGATCGTGTGAGAAAACATCCTGCAAGATAGCTGTCGCTGCAAGACAGATTGGTTTCCATCTGCGAATTGCAATTGCGTCGAATCCAGACACGGCGCTGTACACGGCACGAGGCTTCGCAGGCATCACGATCATTCCAGAAGGCGAGGAAGCTGATCGACTAGCATCACTACCTGTCGGAATACTACCCACCATACCTGGCTTGTCGGAAGTCTTGGAAGTTTGGGGAATCCACACCTTCCGGTCACTCGCAGCCCTGCCTCCGGTCGCGCTCGTTGAGCGGTTGGGACAGGAAGGTTTGACGCTGCAAAAACTCACACAAGGGCAGATTGACAGGCCGCTGCGAACTGTAGAGCCATCCCCGGATTTTGTTGAAAGCTATGAGTTCGATGATCCAGTGGAAACGATGGAATCATTGACATTCGTTCTCAATCGGCTCTTGCAACAGGTGTGCGCTCGTCTCGTTTCCCATTCACTGGCTACAAACGAATTGCGACTCACTCTAGACCTTGGAGTCAGCCAGATTCAGAACGGAAAGAGCGAGCAATACAGACACGAGTGGAAGCTGCCGGTCCCAACTCAGGACAAGAACATGCTTTTTACCCTCATGAGGCTTGATCTTGAAAAGAGCACATTCTCAGCGCCCATAAAAAGACTGACGGTTGAAGCTGCACCAGTTAAGCGACGTGTTGCTCAGGGCAATTTTTTCGCGCCGCCGTCTCCGGAAGCGGAGAAATTAGAAATCACTCTGGCTCGGATTCGCGGTGTTGTGGGAAGTGTGGATGTAGACGACATCAGTTGTGTTGGCTGCCCGGCGCTGCTTGATACTCACCGGCCTGGAGTTTTTGCCGTCCAGACATTTTCGAGTGCCACGGGAACACAAAACTTGTCGGCGCCGTGCCTACCCTTGCTGTGCGAATTTTCCGCCCGGCGTTAGAAACCTCCGTAGAGCTTATGGAAGAGACGCCGCACTTTGTCCAACTGTGGAAGAAGCATCGGCGGGTGCTTGCCGCATCTGGTCCGTGGTGCAGTTCCGGCAACTGGTGGAATGCTGCTGTTTGGTCACGGGAAGAATGGGACGTAGCATTGAAGACTTTTGAAGGAGTGGGCTATTACCGAATTTACTTGGATCGGCTCAGGAAGCAGTGGTTTGTGGAAGGTGTTTTTGATTAGCCGTGAGATACGTGGAACTCCATGTCCGTTCCGCCTTCACATTTCTCGAAGGGGCATCCCTGCCGGAATTCCTCGCGCAAGTCTGTGCTGAACGAAACCTGCCCGCGATGGCGCTATTGGATCGAGATGGTGTGTACGGCGCTCCCCGTTTCCACATGGCAGCAAAGCAAGCAAAAATCCAGGCTCACATCGGAGCAGAGGTCAACATTACTGAAAACGGCAGTCTTCCAGTGTTGGTCGAATCGCGCGAGGGTTATCAGAATTTGTGTCGGCTGATTACTACCGCTAAGTTGCGGACAACGAAAAAAACGGTTGCCCCGTCTAGCCTCGATGAATTGCAAACTCAAGCCGGAGGGCTGATCTGTTTGAGTGGGGATGAAAACGGACCTCTGGCTCATGCTTTGCAAAGAGGCGGAATGTCAGCAGGCCGGGACGTGCTGTGCAAACTGATCTCGATCTTTGGGCCAAAGAATGTGTACGTTGAATTGCAGCGGCACTCCAACCGTGTTCAAGAATCGAGGAATCGAGTCTCCGTCGAACTGGCAAGAGCGCTTCATCTACCTTTGCTGGCAACGAACGGTGTTCGCTATGCCACACCACCCGAGCGGCAGATTGCAGATGTGTTCACCTGCATCAAGGAAAAACGCCGTCTTGATGCCGCAGGCCGTTTGCTTTCTCAAAATTCAAAACGCTATATCCGTAGCGCGGAAGAGATGAGCCGTCTCTTCTCTGACCTCCCTGAAGCCATCGCCAATACGAGCGAACTCTCTTCGCGGCTCGAATTCACGCTTGAGAAGTTGGGTTACGAGTTTCCGCGCTATCCCGTTCCCGAAGGTGAGACCATAGATTCCTTTTTGCGAAAGCAAACGTGGGACGGTGCGCGACTTCGCTATCGACCTGTCACAAAGCGGGTCTACGAACAGCTTGAGAAGGAATTGTCTCTTATCGAAAAGCTCAAATTAGGAGGATATTTTCTTATCGTCTGGGATTTAGTCCGGTTCTGCCATCGGAACGGAATCCTCGTGCAAGGGCGCGGATCGGCGGCGAACAGCGCAGTTTGCTATTCGCTCGGAATCACAGCGATTGATCCGATTGGAATGGACCTGCTTTTTGAAAGGTTCTTATCAGAAGAACGCGGAGAGTGGCCAGACATCGACCTCGACCTGCCGAGTGGGGATGAGCGGGAGAAAGTCATCCAGTACGTGTATGAACGATATGGCAGACGAGGCGCGGCTATGACTGCCAACGTCTGTACGTATCGCGGTCGATCCGCTGCCAGAGAGATAGGCAAGGTGCTTGGTTTCGATGAGGACATGTCCGCACGGCTCTCGGCGATTGTAGGGACTTGGGAATGGAAAGACCCGAATGACACGATGGAGAGGCAGTTCACAAACTCCGGCCTGAATATCCGCCAGCCGCAGATTGCTTTGTACCTCGATCTTTGTCAGCGAGTGCAGGACTTGCCCCGTCATCTCAGCCAGCATTCCGGGGGCATGGTCATCTGCCAGGGGCAACTGGATTCCGTTGTGCCACTGGAACCTGCCACGATGCCAGGACGAGTCGTAGTGCAATGGGATAAAGATGATTGCGCCGACCTTGGTCTTATCAAAGTGGACTTGCTTGGTCTTGGCATGATGGCGGTTCTTAAAGACAGCATCGGACTGATCCGCGATCATTACGACGAAGAAGTTGACCTCGCTCACCTGCCGCAACATTGTCCGGACGTGTACGACACGATCCGCAAGGCAGACACCATCGGTATGTTCCAAATCGAGAGCTGTGCTCAGATGGCGTCTCTGCCGCGTAATAATCCAACACGTTTTTATGATCTGGTCACGCAAGTAGCATTGATTCGTCCGGGACCAATTGTAGGAAAGATGACAAGCCCCTATTTGAATCGGAGGCAGGGGAAAGAACCTGTTTCCTATGCACATCCTTCGTTGAAACCTGTTTTGGAACGAACGCTTGGAGTCCCACTTTTTCAAGAACAATTATTGAAAATGGCGATGGTGTGTTCCAACTTCACGGGCGGGGAAGCTGAGGAGTTGCGTCGCGCTCTGGGAAGCAGGCGGTCTCGACAAAAGATGATAGAGATCGAGGTCAAACTACGCGCCGGCATGACGGCAAACGGATTCCCGACCAGCATTCAAGATGAAGTTGTGCAATTCATCTCATCGTTCGCGCTATATGGTTTCCCCGAGTCGCACGCAGCGAGTTTTGCCTTGATTGCCTATGCCAGCGCTTTCCTGAAGGTCCGCTATCTGGCCGCTTTCACAGCCGCGCTACTCAACAACTGGCCGATGGGGTTCTACCACCCTGCGACCATTGTGAAAGACGCTCAACGACACGGCCTGAGAGTAAAGCCTGTGGATGCGTCCCGCTCGCAATGGGGATGCTCATTGGAACTGAATGACAACGCTGTCATACTTCGTATCGGCTTTCGCTATGTACGGGGACTGCAACAATCTTCGGCGGAGGCTTTAGTTCAGGCTCGTGCTTTAGCGCCATTCGTTTCAGTTGACGATCTAGCGCGACGTGTACCTCAACTCAGCAAAGCCAATCTCGCGGTGCTGGCACGAATCGGCGCTCTCAATAACCTCAGTGGGAACAATCTCCTGCATCGTCGCGATGTGCTGTGGCAAGTCCAACGTGCCGTGCGAAAGCGTGGGCCTCTGCTCGAAGGAATAGCCGAATTTGATGCAGAGTCACCCTTATCCCCTATGAACGTTGAGGAACGGCTCGTTTCCGACTTTCACGGCACGGGGTTGACTACAGGTCCGCATCCTATGGCTTACCAGCGAGATAATATCCGTCGCATGGGCATCCACTCAGCTATGGAAATGAAGAGCCTGCCGGACGGGAAAGAAGCTGCGGTCGCCGGGTGTGTCATCACGCGCCAAAGACCTGGGACAGCAAAAGGGCTGATCTTTATGACCCTGGAGGATGAAACCGGAACCGCAAGAGTGATCGTTAAGCCCGACTTCTACGAAAGAAACCAAATGGTGGTGCTCTATGAGAAATTCGTCCAAGTTTCAGGGGTGATTCAGAACCGGGATGGAGTCGTGAATCTGATTGCAAAGCGAATCGGCCCCTTGGCGGTTAGTGCCGCCGAGACCCTTTCTCACGATTTTCACTAAAAAGTGTCTCGCTGGCCTAATGCCAGACTCACGAAGAAAAATCGCACGGCTCCGAGGGGCGTTCACTGCCGCTTAAGCATCCCGGAAGGTGCGAGGGGCGATTAACTCGAAATTGTCTGCGCGTACCCGATTCATTTCTAAGCACGAAGAAATAAGCTAAGATCATTCTGTTAACCGGATAGCTGCCGACCGATCATCGGCGGCGACATGGGTGGGGTCGCCTTCCCGTCCCCACCTCCAGGAAACTCTGAAAGAACCACGGGAAGCGTCACGGAAGGGTGACCGCATGTCCGATCCTAACGAGCAGTTCCCCCTCGATCCTCGCCTTCTCACGCCTAAGCTGGAGCCTCTCGCGACAGAAATCGGCGAGCGGACCTTTGCCGTACCGAAGCTCGTCTGGTCCGAAGTAAGAAAGAAAGGCAACACGGCTGCCTACTTTCCCCGGTTGTTCGATTCTTACGAGCACTTGACAGACGAACGGATCAAGAGGCTTTATGACATTCATTGTGAGGTTTGGAAAGATCAGAACCGCTCGGTTACTCCGGCTTTCATACGAGCATTTAGGGACCAAACCGCCATCCCACAGATTCTGCTGCGAAAATCAGCCGTCATTTCCGAAGTTACGAAGCCTCGAACCAAACGTTGGCAAATTCCCGATGGAATGGTGCTGCGCGGATGGAATCGGAGGATGGACAAGTTGGTAGCAAAGTGGAACGGCATACTGGAAGCGGACGCGCTCAAACTTGAGTACCGGGCAGCCCAGCGGCCACAGGAAAAGGATCGCGTTGCACTTCAAGCTTTGCCGTCGCCGGAAAGTCTTGACCAAAAACGGTCAGACGCGAGCATGTGGCGGAGTCTTCGATCCGAGTTTAAGGCACTGGCGTCAGAGGAACTGGTTTTAGACCCCGGAAACCGACGTGATCGGTGGCTTCGTGCTTACGTGGATTACAAATACGTGAAGTGTGATTTCGGAACTTGGCATATTAGCAGTGGTCCGAATGAAGACTTTCGCGCCAGTTTCGAGACATTGGCAACACGAACTGGGGTTTCGCTCGGATCGCCACAAGGCGCTGACCCGCTGGAGTTTTGGTTGCATCATCTCTTCCTCGATTTGCTGAAGCACAAGAGCGACCAGCTTTTCGCCGCGAAAGAGAACGAGGGGGGAATCATACTTCGCGTGTGCGAAGCCTCGGCGACATACTGCGCTCGCTTAGAACAACAGGCATTGAAAGCATCATCAGATGGATCAAGCCAACTACGAATGAGAGTTGCAGAGGTGAGTCCGACGACAAAACTCGCGGACGCCGCTAAATTCCCAACAATGACAGTACCGGAAGTGATGGAGGTCCTACGTATCAGCCGAGCAAGTGTGTATCGCTATCTCAGCGAAGGGCGACTGGATCGTCCGGGACTGAACAAGAGGCCAGGAAAAAAGTCGAAAACACTCATTCTGACCGCCTCAGTTCAAAGAATGTTGAAACCATCGGAAGAATAGCTTTGCCCGTCCGCCATGAATCGCTGAATCGTTTCTCCTAGTCTCATCAAGTCTCAAACATCGTCTTACCTGTGTTAGACGGGCTTCTCTTGCCATCGTAATGTGAGCACGTGGTACAACGCAGCACAAACACTGATGGAGGGATACGAGACGTGCCCGAGAACACCTCAGAACCAAGTAATCAAGACTGGTGCGACATCAAAAAGGCTGCGGCTTACATGGGAATGTCGGTCGCCTTTCTTCGGAAGGCCGTCCGTTTGCGGAAGGTGCCCTTCGGAAGAGTCGGATCGAAGTCGCTTCGCTTTCGCCGTTCGGACCTCGACCATTGGCTAGAGTCGAACGGCTGTCACGGTGAAGTTTCAGCCCGGAACGACGAAGGCCGCTGAGTGCTCGAACACTCTGCGGCCTCAAATCATCAACCGAAGCGGTGTAGCCTAGGTACGATCTCAGCCCAACTATATCGCCTCTCAGCCTACGCTGCAAACACGCGAATGTGATCTCATTTTGCCGCTCCCCGATTGCAAATACATACGCGAGTCTGTGCCGATCCGCGACGTTGCGGTGCAACTCGGACTGAGGATCACAGGCAACATGGTGCATTGCTGGCGACCTGAAAACCACCAGCACGGCGACCGTACCGCGTCCGTGGGACTTCACCAGCGCCGGAATACCGCGAAATGTTTCGTCTGCGATGCGCGGCCACTATCGACAATAGACTTCGTGATGAGCGTGCGCGGGTTGGATTTTCCGGCGGCTTTGGAATGGGTAACGTCTCACTATGAAGTTCCAACCGTGGCAAAAGGCCAACACATTCAGCACCCTGGCCGATGGCCGGAACGATACCGCGTCGGCGCGAGTGGCTCCGCCCTCGAAATGCTGATACGTTCTGGCATTTGGGCCTCACTCACGCCTGCACAGCGGTCGATCGTTCCGGTCCTGGACACATTCGTGGACGTAGCGACGCGCAAAGTCACGATTTCGTATCGCGGCATGATGAGATACGCCGGTGTGCGGAGCCAAAGCACGGTTTCGACCGCCCTGAAACAGTTCCAGGCGCTGAGATTTCTGCAATTGGAACCTCGCAAAGACAGCGACGGAATTCGCGCTTGCGGCACTTACAAGTTGTGTTTTGATGACCCTCATTTTCTTCAACTAGCAAACGACTGTCGCCAAAGACACGCGGAGCAAATCAATCAAGAGCGTGACTTTCGGAAAAAGGAGAGGCAAAAGAGAAAAACCGCCCGTAGAATTTGCACGGACACGACTAGTACAACGCTGCTGGAGAAAGGGACTCAAACGCCGTCCCCTTCTCCAGACCTCATCCCCGCTGAAGGCGAGCGACAAACCAATCGGAACCGCAAACGGGGGCCAAGCCAGCTCGACTATTACCAGTAAATGCTCTGTCCAATGGTTGAAGAGGTGTCGGGATTCACGCTCCAACTAATCGCACCGTGAAATAGTTAGTAATTTACTTTACAATCCTAACGTGTTAGGTTAACATGATTCCGATGAAATGTCCGATTCACAATGTCCCGCTGGTTTGCTACTGTCCTGCCTGCCGTGGCTCGGCGAAATCAACGCGGAAGGCCGCTTCATCCCGCGAGAATGGCAAGAAGGGCGGCAGACCCCGCAAGAAATCGCAGCCGAAGGAGAAGCCATGACTTACAAGCGCGGTGGTGTTTACTGGTACAAGTTCCGCTGGACCCTGAAGCAGCAAGAAGGGCCTAACGAAAACTATCTCGTGCGGAAATCGGCCCGCACTAGCAACGTCAAGCGGGCACGCGAAATGGAGGAAGAGCATCGGCGTGCATTACGCCTTGGCCTCGTCCATCCTGCCGAGCCGTGGCCCAAACCAAAGCAGCAGACTCCTCAAGTCCCGACGCTGCGAGAGTTTACAAAGCAATTCCTCGCCTACGTCATAGTGCAGAAAAAATCGGGCACGGCTCGATTCTATGGGGTCTGCTCAAACCGACTGCTGCGCTTTTCGGCTTTAGCAGATGCATTGATTTCGGAAATCACGGGCGAAGCTGTGGGCAAGTATTCGCAGTGGCGTAGGAGTACCAGCCCCGACGATTCTGTGCTCACAGTGAACGGCGAACTGCGGACCCTACGGAGGATGCTGAATTTGGCGCAAGAGTGGGGGCTGGTTTCACAGACGCCGACTATTCACGAATTGCCAGGGGGCAAGGGACGTGACCGGGTTATAAGTTTCGCAGAGGAAGCGCAATACCTAGCAGCCGCGTCCCGCACCGTGCGCGATGCCGCAGTTATGGCTTCTGACACTGGCCTTCGGCCTAACTCTGAACTTTTCCCCTTGGAATGGTCGAATGTGCAGCTAGAGAGCACTCCGGACGCGCCACAGGGCTTTCTGCACGTGACTGTAGGCAAAACCGATGCCGCAACCCGGAACATGCCCCTGACGCCGCGCACGCGGGAAATGCTGCTTGCTAGGCGGCAATTAGTGAAGGGGGCTAAGTACGTTTTCCCCGGCCCCGGCAAGTCCGGGCATCTGACCACGATTCAGCACGCGCACGAGAAAGCGATCCGGGATGCAGGATTGCAGCCCTTTGAGTTCTACTGCTGGCGTCACACATTCGGCACCCGCTGCGCCGAGAGCGGTATGGACAAGTTCACTCTCGCCCGCCTGATGGGGCACAGTTCGCCCCGCGTAGCGGAGCGCTACTACATTCATGTCACCGAGCCACATGTGATGACAGGGTTCGAGCGCTTCCTGAACTACCACGCTGGGAAGTTAGTGGATACCGTTCCGAAACAAACTGAGAGAGTTCAGTAAGTGTCTGTTCAACCTACAGACGGCTTTGGGGACCTCGATTTGAAATTTATCGCAGGTGACGTACAACGAGCCAAAGCAACGTGCCTAGCAATGCCGCGTGACTGAGCAAGAGATAGGCGAGTACCATTTGGCAGGAATCAAGCCCCGACGAAGCGTCGAAGCTCTGATTGGCAGCGGTTATGACCGGACTAGGCTGCCACGATCCTGTAACTGAAACCGGCATTCCGGGAGCGCCGACGGGTGCCTGACCGAAAAATCGTTGTAACAACCCTCTCAGTTGGGATACCAGAAGATTTACGCTCTTGACAAAGCTCTCGTATCGGGAGAAGCCCATGAAGAACGTACCTACCGCAGTGATGGCAACGTAGACCTCGATGCTGCCCTTTCGGAATTCGACATTCGACACCTCGAACTCCGCGCCCAAAGTCTGCTGCACTTGCTGTTCAATTTCCGCTTCCAACCGACCGTGGAGTTCTCTTGCATAACCGAGGAGATCGAAGTCGTGCTTTTCGCTATCAGTCGTGACGCTCAGATGCAGAAGGCCCACAAGACCGAAGATAGGCACCGTTTTTTTGGCGAATAAGGCCATCGTCTTGGCGACCGATTATACGCGCCTCCGCAGGATAGGGGCACAATTCGAGGCACACTTTGCGCGCATTGAACGCTAAGTTATTGATACTACAGGGCACGTTGTTAGATTCTCAATCTTCAAACCCGGGTTCGATTCCCGGTAGCGCTACCATCTGTTATCCGCTAAGGCCCGCCAAATCAGCGGGTTTTGTTTTTGCCTAAAAGCGTTGCTGGCGCTCTCTAGCTGCAAAATGTGCGAACGGTGGTACCCAAGGTGGTACATCAGCAGCCGACTGCAAAGGTCGCCAAAAGTGACATGCGCGAACTGGCGCGGATCTTGGATGCGGTCGCGGCAGGCACCACAGTAGTCGAGTAACGTTTCCCGCGCGCGGGAACTCCTGTGAATCTCTGAACGAACTCCCGCCAAAAGTCCGGGCGGACTCCGGCTGCTGGCTTTTCATTCGGGGGAGTGCCGCGCTGGTTGGGGCGAATGGAAATTGTCGTTCTCGGACGACCCCAAAGATCCCGGGACGAAGAATCGGGCCAGCGCCGGGCCAGGTGGCAAGCGCCGCGCTTCGGTTCTTCAAGCCCGAGACTTGGGGCGTTGTCGAACTGGAGAACAGCAGCCATGCTGGGGCTTCTGATCGAGAGCAAGAGCGACGTAGACCAAGCATGGAAGCTATCAAAAATCACAATAAGAAGGAGCTGAAAGAAGCATACGACGTTATTAACGAAGATGAGGGCATGCGTCTACAACCAGATGTACAGAGTGGCGGTCGGCTCCTTCTTTCGAGCGGACTGCCGACGTCGAAATGGCCATCTTCGGGCTGTCGCTCATTGCATGGTCCATGAAGAATCAAGACCGCCTAACAAAACCTCATTTTTCCAGCAATCCGCGTGATGACTCGGAACATCCCTAGGGAGAGGAGTTGTCCTGCGGCGGTCGAACTTTTGCCTGACCGGTTGTGGGAACTGGTCGAGCCGTTTATCCCAGTCGCCAAGGCGAAGCCCAACGGCGGAAGGCCTCGCGTGGAGGACAGGGCACGTGTCTCACGGGCATAACGTCCACGCGACTGGCAGGAGGCGGGTATTTGGCAATTGATCCACTTCGTACTCCTGGATTGGTTGTCTCGTTGCAAAAGAATTGATTGGTCAAGGGCAATTATTGACAGCAGCCCTGTGTGCGCAGTTTTTGGGGACGCAAACTGGTCCAAATCCGACTGACCGGGCAAAGCTAGGAAGGAAACGGCACCTGGTCTGTGACGGAGGCGGAGTTCCACTCGTTCTGCAGTTAACGGGAGCCAACCGCAACGATTCGAAGCAAGCCCTCCTACTCTTCGATGCCATTCGTCGTTACAAGGACAACGTGGCCGCCCGCGATCTCGTCCTGATTGCGTATTGGGAGATCGTGGTTATGACGCCAAGCCTTTACGGCGAAGCCTGCGGGCTCGAAGGATCTCCCTATCTTGCAAAGCGCAACACCGACCACAGCAGTGGCCTCGGGCGATGGCGACGGGTGGTGGAGCGAATTTTGCTTGGTTGAATCAATCCCGCCGCCTGCGGGTTCGCTATGAGAAGCGGGCCGACATCCACGAGGCATTACTATCACTCGGCTGCATTCTGATTTGTTGGCGTTTCCTAGCAAAGTAACAGTGCCGCCGTTTAAACTGCATTTGACTTTGTATCGTTGCCCGCCAGCCCGCCTGCCGTGGTCAAGTTGTTACCCAAATCACAATCTGATGTGATGTAGAGTACGCGGCGTCCAAATTGCTGTTGACACTCACAATTTGCTTACGCTATCGTGTGTCGCTAATTAGCTATTCGCTGGGCATGAATGGCCGACAAATATTGAGCTAGGGGTTAAGGATCATCTACCAGAACCTTGAAACAGGAGAACCGACAAATGCGGCCTCGATATCTCGCTCCGTTCCTTCTCATTTGGATCTGCCTATGCCCCAGCATGGCCCAGCAGTCGACGACACGAGCGCCGTCGCGTGATCCTCAGGCTCTCGCGATTCTGGAACAGGTGGTCAGGAACGGTGGGGGTCTGCAATCCATCGCTGATCTTCGGGGTTTTTCCGGGTCCGGAAGTATTACGTTTTATTGGACGGAGGAAGGAACGGAAGGCACAGTTAACCTGAAGGGACGAGGATACCAACAGCTGCGTATCGACGCTCATCTGTCGGATGGCAATGATCAGTGGTGGTTTGTCAAAGACGGGCGCGGTTTCAAAAGGGAAATCGATGGAACGACACGCCCCTTAATGCACCAGGAAGTGGCCAACGTCGAAACATTCTATTTTCCTCTCTCCCATGTTGCGAAGGCTCTCCGCGATTCCAGTGTGGGGGTCTCGTTTCTTGGTACGGTGACGAAGGATGGGCGGCCTGCTCTCGGTGTGAGACTGTCAGCAGCTCCACCTCGACCTAGTCCCCGCAGCAGTGATGGTGAACAAGGTCGAAGGGATTTCTATATCGACTCCAGAAGTTTTCACGTGCTAGCGGTAGAAGACTACGCCTATCCCAAAGAAAGAAATACTGACGGTCTTCAGAGGCGAATTGAATTTTCCGACTATCGCAACACCGGTGGATTGCTGATGCCATTTTCGATCACTGAACTGTTGGCGGGTCATCCTTTAGTAAAAGTTCAGTTGGACGAGTTGTCGGTCAGCGCACTCTCCGACTCCGCGGATTTTGAACCCTAGCATTCCACCGGTCACCGATCACTGCAATCCTGTTCTTTTTTGCGAGGAGGAACTCGTGGCTAAACGACTCCGGAATTCAGGCAGGCTTGGGGCACAATCATTGAATCCAGATGTATCTACCGCCTCTCGCAGTCTCGCCCTTGTTTTCTTTGCCATCGCTCTGAGTGTGTCGTCCCAGGGCCAAAACTACCTGACGAGTACGGGTACGCCGGCATTTTCAGCTCCAGATTCCACTACCTTCGGCTTCGTCGATGCCTCTAATGGAAATTTGCATCTGGAGATTCCTCTTGGCAGTTATCCTCAGCGGGGCACCGACCAGCCTCTCCGGGCTTTGTTCGTGTACGACGCTAACAAGCTATGGACGGCAACTTTCACGGGCAGCGGTGAGGCCTGGACTCCGGATCTTTATGGCGGCTGGGGCGGGTTGCAGGGCGGCCCACAACTGCTGACCGGAACCTTTGGCGGCGTCGTCGATGGAAACAATGTCTTCTGTCCAGTCGATTATTCATACATTGAACCCTCGGGTACTCAGCACCTGTTTCCACCACTTAGTCTCGGCGATGCTTGCGGGGCCGGCACCGCCGATATATTCGCCGCTGATTCTTCGGGATACCACTTGTATGTCAACTGTAGCACTTCTACTTGTACTAACAACGTTTACGCCCCCGACGGCACAATGGTGTATGGCGATACCACGACTAAAGACCCAAACGGAAATTACATTCGTGCTGTGGACCCGAACGGAAACTACATTTCATCTACGTCTCAATACATAGGTGGCAACCAACTGTACGTCGACACGCTGGGACGAAAGTTGGGTACGTTTTCCACCCTGCCGAACTCGCAGGGCGCCAATTCTTCTTTCGCGGTTACTTGGGACTACATAACCGTAAAGAGTAACTTCAAACAGTCGGGTATTGCCGATGGCACATTTACGTATGTGCAGGTCCCTCAAAGTATCACGCTTCCGGACAGCACTAAAGTTACGTTCAAGTTTGACTGTGACTCCACGACTGGGATAGCGGCGTGCGGTTCGCCGGGCGGGCAGAGCGCATACTACGGCAGTCTTATAAGCATGACTTTGCCAAGCGGAGGCACTGACACTTATGGGTGGAATGTCATAAGTGACCCTTACAGCAACAAGCATCTCTGGCTAGGATCGCGCCAGTCCGGAGGAAATACCACTGCGTACTCACACTTTAATCTTTCTACCTGCAGTTCGTCGCAGGTCAACTGCCAACAGCAGACACTCATAGCAAGGCCAACGGGGGACCACACTCTCTATACCTTCACCCTGAACAACGGTAGCTGGCCAGTCCAGGTTCAGTACAACTGGGGAGGGACAGACGTAACCACTGTGAACACTACGTACGATTTTTCAGTGGCGTGTCCATGGTCAGGCTGCCATGGAGCCGCGTACGTAAGAAAACTGTCGGAAACGACCACGGTCCCGGTTCCGAACTCCGTCGGGAATGTCACGAAAAAGACGACGTACAGTTATGTAAATTATCAGAACGGCCTCGTCAGTGCGGTGAAAGAGTGGGGCTTTTACGCCGGCACCTCGCCCACGTTTCCGGCCGTGCCCGACCGAGCGACTTACTTTACCTACCTGAGCACGGGCACCAACAACATAAACCGTCCCACCAGCGTTACCAAATGCAACAATTCCGGCACAGACTCGGCCTGTGGAGGATCGGGAACGCGCGTTTCGCAAACGCTGACGACCTACGATCAGTATGGAACGGGCGGTCCCACGCTGGTCTCTGGCGCGAGTAATCACGATGACACAAACTTCGGTACTAGCAACTACGCCCGAGGAAATCCCACCACGGTTCAGCACTGGGTAAGCGGGAGCACGTATCTCTCGACAACTATGACATACGACACGACCGGCCAGCTCACGTCGCTGACGGATCCATTGCAACATGTGACGCAGTACAGTTATGGAGACAAGTTCTTCAACGACAATGGACTAACCCCCCCTGCCAGCTATAGCCCAACAGCCATAACAAACGCCTACGTTACAAAGGTCACCTTGCCAGGCGTTTCAAATCCAGTGGTGTACGGATACTATTACGGGACCGGGCAGGAGGCATTGGAGACTGATGTCAACCTTCAGACCTCGTACTCGCATTATGTCGACCTATTTAACCGGCCGACCGGCCACCTGTTTCCAATCGGGTGGGACATCACGACTTACGCGAGTGACACCCAGATAGATACATATGAACCTGTTGGCGATACGTTACCATCTACTTCTTGCGTGAGTTGCCGCCACAATCAGCACCTATATGACAACCTGGGCCGAGAGAGTTCTGAGACCCTGGTGAATGCGCCCGGATGCACTAACGGCATCGAGATTGATACTATTTACGACTCCGACGGAAGGGTTGGACAAAGGAGTCATTCATATTGTGGCAAGTCAGATTCGAATTACGTATTCGAAACGTATGGATACGACGCCCTTGATCGAATCGTGAGCACAACGCATCCTGACAACGAGTCGCTCGTAACGCATTACGGTACATCGGTCATCACCTATGGCGGCCTGCCATCTCAGCAGGGCTCTACAACGACGTATGGCTACGGGCAACCTCTTCTAAAGATTGATGAGTCGGGCAAGATGAAGCAAGAGTGGGTTGACGGCTTTGGCCACGTCATAGAAGTAGACGAGCCGGGGTCGGGAACAACTCAATATGGTTCTGCCACGATAACGGTCAGCGGTAACGAACAGACCTATATCTGGTATCCGTGCTATCCAGCGACGAGTTGCCCAACGACAGGTTACGATAACGGCACTGTGACGGTAACGGTAAATGGCCATTCCGCAACCTACTATTACGGGCAAAACGACACGGCCACATCAGTCGCAAATGGATTGCTGAGCCAACTCAATGGGTCGACTTCTTCAGTGACAGCTTCACTTCTGTCCGGAGCATGCTGCGTCATATTCATCCAGACGAAGAACCCCGTAGCAACCATGTATACCTACTCCACAAGTTCTGCAACAAACGTACCTCAGTACATGTCTGGCCCGTCCTTCTGGGCGACACCGAGCTCAGGCACAATGACGCCGATGATAACGAGTCCCGTCGCAACGTTCTATACGTACGATGCTTTGGGCAACTTGACCCATGTTTATCAGGGTTCGCAATCGCGGACTTACCAGTATGACGGACTCAGTAGACGCACATCAGTTTCCACACCAGAGGCCGCTACGGACACCATCTACTACACTACTGCCGGCGGTTCTCTGTGCTCCGGTGATCCCACTGACCCATGTCGAAGGACAGACGCCCGGGGTATAACCACGACGTATACGTATGACGGTCTCAATCGCATGACGGGCAAGTCCTATTCGGATGGGACTGGCAGCGTTACCTACACATACGACCAGGGTGGCACTGGGGCATATGCGCTGACCCGGCTCACGAAGATGACCGATCCTTCGGGTTCAGAAAGCTACACCTACGATAAAATGGGAAGGGTTACGGCACTGCAAAAGGTCGTGGGATCCGCGACATACACAACGTCGGTTAACTTCGATGTCGCGGGTGATGTGACTCAATTGACTTATCCGTCTGGGCACAAGGTTCAGCAGAGCTACGACAATATTGGGCGCCTGTGCGAAGTTGCGGTCAGCACGAGCGGATGCAATACATCTGCTTCTCCTTATGCGACAGCGTACACGTTTCTCCCGCCCGGAACCGTACACACCTTCAAATACGGAAACGGTGTGACCGCATCTTTTGGTTTCTCCGCTGCGCGGTCTCAGATGACTGCGATCACCTACGTGAAAGGATCAACGACGCTATTCGGTGTTAACTATTGGTTTCAAAAGGATGCAACCAACTGTCCATCGGGAACTGCTGCCAACAATGGTCAGATCAATTGCATAACGGATGCTGTCGACTCAGGCCGCAGTGTCAGCTACGGGTATGATACGGTGCGCCGACTTGTTTCAGCCGTGACACAAGGATCGACGAACTACCCCAAGTGGGGCTTGGCTTGGACTTACGATCAGTACAGTAACCGAACAGCCCAAACAGTGACAGCAGGAAGCGGTTATACGAGTTCGCTAACCTTTGATCCTGCCACCAATCGACCGAACGGCTATACCTTCGATGCTTCGGGCGACCTGACGATTGAGTCGATCGGAACGACGAATTACAACTATAGTTATGATGCTGAGGATCGCATGACCGGTGTCAGCGGCGGTGCAAGTGCAACCTACACCTACGATGGCAACGGAACGCGTGTGAAAAAGGCGGTCAGTGGCGGGACCACCACGGTCTACGTCTTTGCCCAAGGGAAGGATATAGCAGAATATGACAACGGAGCGAGCGTAGGGTCGCCGACGCGGGAATACGTCTACTCAGAGGACATGCTGATCAGCACGCTCAGCGGAGGCAGTACCACGTACAGCCATTCGGATGGTCTTTCCGTTCGGCTCAATACAGACGGAAGCGGGAATGTCATTGGTCAGCAAGGGCATTTTCCGTTTGGGGAATCTTGGTACTCAGCGAACACGACGACGAAGTTTTTGTTTACAAGCTACGAACGGGATTCGGAGACCGGGCTGGATTATGCGTTGGCCCGCTACTACGACAACCGGATGGGACGCTTCTGTTCTCCCGACCCAGCCGAGGGATCTGCAGACGATCCTCAGAGCTGGAATCGTTACACGTATGTTCGTAATGACCCAACGGATGCGAAAGACCCCAGCGGTAAGTTCCTTGAGCTCCTCTTCTTGCTGCTCGACGAGTTTGTGATCCATGTTGACGTTTGGGCTCCCGCGATTCAAGTCGCTACTGAAGCCTCTACTCTGGCGGGGACGCTGTCGACCGCTGCACTGGGCACCGCCGCCGCCGCCGCACCAGCCGTAGCTGCGACCGCCACTCCAAAGGACATGCTCAACCAAGCGAAGCAGGATGTTAAACAAAATCTAAAGAAGAAGCCTTGTGCGTCGCACTTTAACAATGTGAGCGCAATGGAAGATCAAGTAGATAAAACATCTTTCAAGAACCTGGGTAAGATTCGGTATAAGAGTATACCTGGGGGAATTACTCCGGAAAACGGAACCGCCCCATTAGCTCATGAATTTGCCCAACCATACACGACGGCTTTGGGACAGACGTACACTTATCCTGTTGTACAATTGAACTCGGCTGTCAACTGGGTCGATCCGAATAACACAGCTGCTTTGCTAAACGGAAAGCCCTTTGCTGCTCCGATTCTCAACGGAAGTGCCAACTACGTCGGCGCGGCTGCAATGACGCCACAGCAACTTATGGATCTCACCATCTTTCATGAGATGTCCCATACCAAGCAATTTGGGAGAATGGATCCCGATCTGCAGAAAAATCAGCAAAAGCTATGGAAAGACTGCATAAACTAGCGTACACATTAGCGATTCTGAGCTGTTCCGCCTTCGGCGCAGCCTCCACTCAGGGGAAGTGTTCGCTGCGGGTGAACGTACTTTCGCCGGAAGGAAGGTCAGTCGATGGCATCGTATCCGTGCGGGAGCCAAATGGGCGTGTGTTGGAGAAAGAAATCCTTTCTGCAAATACCGACTTTTGTGATCTTGGAATACTGCCGGTAGTAGTGAGCGTGCGCACAAGACCTGGGTGTAACGAAGTGACTGTGAAAGATGTATTCGTTTCAGTGGAGAAGACCAGGTTATTGAAAATCACCTACGATTCGCGGGACTGTATGTCAGAACTCATTCCTCCGGTGGATCAAGTCTGCGAGACGGCGCTTTTGATCCGCGGACCTGACGAGAAATACGTCCCTGCTGCCACGGTCACCGTCCAAGACCCAAAGCAATCAAAGCTGAAAGCTGATTCTTTCGGGAGACTCCTACTGGCCGGCAAGATCGGAGTTCCCGTACATGGATCAGTGGAGGCTCTTGGATTTCAGCCAAGTGATTTCACGTTTACTTGTTCTGGATATGACGCACAAGAGCAGATCGTGCAGCTTCAGAGGAACTGAGTAAGTCGCTAGCGCCCTAATACGATGCATTGCAGAGCGCATCCAACACCCGTGTCACTCTTCGGCACTTTCCGTTCGCCTGAATACAGACGGAAGCGGGAATGTCATTGGTCAGCAGGGGCATTACCCGTTTGGTGAATCCTGGTGCTCAGCGAGCACGACGACAGAGTTCCTGTTTACAAGCTACGAACGGGATGCAGAGACTGGACTGGATTATGCGTTAGCACGCTACTACGACGGCCGGATGGGACGCTTCTGTTCGCCCGACGTGGTCGAGGGGACGGCGGGCGATCCCCAGAGCCGTTCGAAAGGAGAATTTGCAACGGCTGATTTGGACTCCAGACCCTAACAATCCTTCCAAGTCGATCAAGATCAGGCTGGCGAGTCCCTCGCCGAAGTAATGAAACAAACATATTCTTACCTGAACGAAAGCTGGGGGCAGGTCACACGTTTACTGCCAGTCGCGCAGTCGTTGCCAGCAACTCATGCCAGAGCCCCAGCCCAGCTCTTGCGGTAGCATCTCCAAAGAAATCCCACTGCGTAAGGACGAACACAATTCCTCTCAGACATGCCCGATCTGCCGAGGCCTTACACCCTTGGGCGACGTGAACGGTCGGGCAGGGCGTCCATCGGATCACTGGCTGGTGAGTGCGTACGCCATGTCGCCGACGAAGCGCTTGAACGACTCGTTCTCAACGAACCGTTTATAGACCTGCGTGTCGTCCTTCAAGAGGTGCTGCATTACCTTGGCCAGCGCCTGATCGTGCACCTGCTCCGGCGAATACACCGCGTAGCATCCAGCGCCGTCTTCAGGTCATGCAGCTTGTTTGGGTCGGTCTCCTCTGCGAGCAGCTTGGTGCCGTAGTAGTCCTGGAAGGCGAAGGTTATCATCTGGGCGTTGTTTTGGAGTCGAGCACCACGCAGTCGTGTTTCTGAGGATGTGCGCGGTTGAGGCGCGACAAAGTCTGCACGGCCTTAATACCCGCCAGCGGTTTGTCCACGTACATGGTGTGCAGCAACGGCTCGTCGTAGCCGGTTTGGAACTTGTCGGCGCAGATCAGGAAGCGGTACGGATCGGTCTGGACCTTGCTGGCGATGTCGCTGCTTGAAAAGCCGTTGAGGGAGGCCTCGCTGACCCTCGCGCCTCCATAGTCGTGTTCGCCCGAGAAAGCGACGATTGCCTGGTAGGGGCTCTTACGCTCCACGAGATAAGTTTTGAAGGCGTGGAAATACTGGATGGTCCGCTCGATGCCGCTGGTGACAACCATCGCGCGCGCCTGTCCGCCGATCTTCCCGGCCCCTAGTACACGCTCGTGGAAATGGTCCACCATGATCTCGGCCTTGAGCCGGATGGCGTGGTCGTGGGCTCTCCACATACCGGCGCACTTTTTATTGGCTTTCTTGGTGTCGAACTCCGGGTCGTCCTCGGCCTTCTTAACCAGCTTGTAGTAGCTGTTCACCGGCGTGAAAAGCAACATCTTCAGCGAGAGCGAAATGGCGCTCTTCTACGAGTGCATGCTGGAGTGTGCTCGAAAACTGCTTGACACCGCCGACATTGTCAAAGAATCGCCGCGTGCGTGATGATCAGGCCGAGCAACAAGCCCGGGTTGGAGAGCGCCCAGCGAAGGCGAACCGTGCCACGCCCCGAGGATACAACGGCTGCCCCCGGCATGTCACAATGCAGTAATAGTAAAGCCAATCCACGTCCAGGGGAGTCGAATTACAGATTGAGTTCCGACCCAAAACAACCGAAACCCCCGAAAGTCCAAGGACTCAAGGCAATTCTGCCGGAAGTATGGCACTTGATGCGTCCGCGGCGCTGGCTGCTCGCGCTCGGCTTTGTGTTAATGGTGATCAACCGCGTCGCTGGGTTGGTATTGCCGTATTCCACCAGGTTCCTGATCGATACCGTCATCAACAAGCATCGGATGGATAAATTGCAGCCGCTGGTTCTGTTTGTTTTGGTGGCTACTTCCGTGCAAGGCGTTACCTCTTTTTCGTTGACGCAGTTACTCTCCAAGGCGGCGCAGCGCTTAATCGCGGAGTTGCGCGAACAGGTGCAGGTCCATATCTCCCGCCTGCCGGTTGCGTTTTACGACGGCAACAAGACCGGCAATCTCGTATCACGCATCATGAGCGACGTGGAGGGCGTGCGGAATTTGCTCGGCACCGGCCTGGTGGACTTCGCCGGGGCATTGGTCACCGCCGGTATTGCGCTGGTCCTGTTGTTGCGGACCAGCCCGCAGATGACGCTCATCGCTCTCAGCTCAATCCTGTGTTTTGCGATGGCGATCAATAAGGCATTCGCGACCATTCACCCGATTTTTCGCGAGAGCGGCAAGATCAACGCCGAGGTCACGGGCCGGCTGACGGAGTCGCTGGGCGGCGTGCGCGTGATCAAGGGGTATCACGCCGAAGAACGCGAGGAGAAAATATTCGCCACCGGCGTGCGCCGCTTGCTGGATAACGTAATGCGCACTCTGACCGCTACGTCGGTTATGAGCCTTTCTGGAAGCGTGCTGCTCGGAGGTGTGGGAGCGGTCACGATGTACGTAGGCGCGCACCAGATTGCCTCCGGTACGCTGACGGTCGGCGGTTTCTTTTCCTACACGTTGTTGCTGAGTTTTCTGGTTGGGCCCATCATGCAGATCGTTTCCATCGGGACCCAACTCACTGAGGCGCTAGCCGGACTCGAGCGGACGCAGGAGATCATGCGGGAGCGCCCCGAGGATCAGGACCCCAGGCGCACCGTCGCGCTGGGCGACATTCGAGGCACAGTAGAGTTTGACGATGTAACTTTCAGCTACGATGGAACTCACGAAGTGCTGCGGAACATTTCCTTCCGCGCCGAGCCCGGTAGCGTAACCGCACTTGTAGGCTCATCTGGCTCGGGCAAATCCACCACCATCGGATTGATCTCCGCCTTCTACATTCCTACCAGGGGCAGAATCTCGGTGGACGGCACGGACTTGAGCGCGGTTCGCCTCGATTCCTTTCGCACGCGTCTTGGAGTCGTATTGCAGGAATCGTTTCTGTTTGACGGCACGATTCGCGAGAACGTTGTATTTTCACGTCCTGGCGCGAATGAAGAAGAATTCTTGCGTGTCTGCCGGATCGCGCGCGTAGACGAATTCGCCGAATCTTTCGCCGATAAATATGACACAGTGGTCGGCGAACGTGGCGTAAAACTCTCGGGCGGCCAGCGGCAACGAATATCGATAGCCCGCGCAATTCTAGCCGAGCCGCGCATTCTGATTCTCGACGAGGCAACTTCCAGCCTCGACTCGGAATCGGAGCAGATGATCCAGCACGGACTTTCTTATCTCATGCAGGGCCGCACCAC
>Ga0210405_10000054_pt1 | contig 146450 bp, 145 predicted proteins | sample IncBWH11MmetaG_FD_155492 | JGI IMG/M metagenome (GOLD analysis project Ga0210405, IMG submission 155492) | Forest soil microbial communities from Barre Woods Harvard Forest LTER site, Petersham, Massachusetts, United States - Inc-BW-H-11-M | ecosystem: Environmental > Terrestrial > Soil >... | reverse complement strand
TGGCGATCGTGCCTACGACAGCGACGCGCTCGACCATGAACTGCGCCGCGAGGGCATCGAAATGATCGCCCCGCATCGCTCCAATCGAGTGAAGTCGCTCACCCAGGACGGGCGCAAGCTCCGCCGACTGGTCGAACGCTTCTTCGCCTGGATTCAGTGGCGCCTGCTGGTCCGCTGGGAGTTCTATCCTCAAAACTTTCTCGGTTTCGTTCAACTCGCTTGCCTACTTATCCTCTTCAGGCAATTTTGAGATAGGTTCTAGTGTCCTTCTCGCGAGCATTCCGCGGTCGCGCCATACGTTCAGTTCTCCAGCCCTTCGAATAGAGTCATTAGGGCGGCGTCCAGGGGTTTCGGGCCGACCTTCTCGGGCAGGAGCAGGCCGTCGATAGTCAACATTGTGATGCCATGCAATTGCGCCCAACAGGCGGCCGCCTGACCGCGCACGTCACGCTTGCGTAGAATGCCCTCAGTCTGGCCTCGCTTCAGTAATTCGATCAGCACGCCAAACGCAGCGAGAGCCCGTTCGTTCAAATGCACGTCCGCTGCCTCGTCGGCATCCGCGCTGAACATGAGCCGGTAAAGGGCCGGGTTGGAAACGCCAAACTGGACATAGGCCCGCCCTATAGCGAAGAATTCGTCGCGTAAGGACTTTGGTCGCCGAGACTTCGCCGTCATCGTTGCCTGGCGCAGGCGGTCGAAACCGAGCAAGGCCATTTCAGCCAGCAGCGCGGCCTTGTCCGGAAAGTGCTTGTAGGGAGCGGCATGGCTGACCCCGGCGCGACGCGCCACTTCCCTTAGAGTGAACTGCCAGCCCTTGTCCTCGTGCAGCATACCCATGGCTGTTTCGATGAGTGCGCGCCTGAGGTCGCCATGGTGATAGGGGCGATCGGTGGTGTCGGGCATGTTCCCTCACGAAGTTGTCATTGAAAACATATGTTGACATTGCCTACTTCCGGGCCTATGTCAACGCTCGAAAGTTAACACTGTAAACATTGGAGCAAAATCATGAACGCTTTCAGACAGGGCGCCACGGTGCGCAACTTCATTGGTGGTTTAGCGATGCTCTGTATGGCTGCTTCTCCCCTGCATGCCGGCGAACTACCCGCCAAGGCGGGCGAAAGCATCGATCTCGGCCGCCTTCACGGCGTCGCCTACTACACCAAGGAAGACGACGGCTATCGGGTTGTCGCAACGATTGCGGACGGTGAGGCCGGCTTGCCTGTGCGGTTCTCGGCCACTCTCGCCGACAATCAATCGGCTACGATCTCCGTGCCGGGCGAGTTCGGTGAATCCGGCCACAGCCTCGAAATATTGCGCTCGGGCGACACGCTTACCCTGACAGACATGGGGCGGGCCTCCGGCAAGTAGTGAGTCGCGAGCAGGCCATCACGGCAGGGCTTCATTCAGTCCCCTTCAGAACCGCAGCCACCAACAAGATGTTGGTGGCGCCGGAAGGGTCTGACGAAGGAAAGAACTTGTCGTGCGCTGCCGACGTCTGGTTTGGGGTCATTCTCGACCGATTCAGCGTGGCTTCGCGATGTCCGGTTACCGGAAGCGGACATCCGCACCGCTGGCATTTATGAATACGCGCCCTGGTAGGTCATTGTTTCCAGTGTGGCCTTTGGTTCAGAAGTCCGCATGACGAATCCATCGCACTGGACCTTGCCGCATTTTAACGATATCGCTTGGGACAAAATGTGGGACGCGTCATCAACACCATTGCGCAACCGTCGCTGGTTGCCGCGCACAGCCGTGAGCGCTGCGATGCTGGCAATCGCCTGCGGACTTTGCGGCTGTGCCGGCAATGGCGCCAATGGCGGCGCCTTTGCAACCGCAAGCGCTGCAAGCGGTCCGACCGTCACCTTCGAATCCATCGACGGCCCCCCGCCACAGATTTTCGAGCGAATGGTGAGCGTGCTCGACAGCGAGTCCAAGCTTCGAAATCTTTCGATCGTCTCCCGCGAAGGCACGGCCTCCTACCGTGTCCGCAGTTATCTTGCAGCCCAGGTCAGCCGCGGTCGCGCCAGGATCGCCTGGGTCTGGGACGTCTATGACCAGAACCAGCAGCGCGCGCTGCGCCTTGCCGGCGAGGAGCCGGCGGGCAAGGCCGGACGTGACGCCTGGGCGGCTGCCGACGACCTGGTTTTGCGCAAGATCGCCCAGGCCGGATTGAGCGGCCTGAGCAGCATGATCAACGGAACGGCACCTGCGGAGCCGCCGCCGGCGCCGCCGCCCGCTCCCGCCAAACGAGGTCCGGCAGTGGCGAGCGCCAATCCACCTCCTTCGGCTTCCGGTGATGTCGGCTCCAGCGCGCTCAGCTACACCAGCCATTAGGCAAATTCCTTCGGAAACGGCCATTTTTGCCCGGGAAAACCGCCCCCATGGGTTGCCAGCCGGGCTGCCCCCTTGATATCACCCTGCCTGTCGAAACGCGCTTCCGTGGAAACTGCGATATGCTGAACAAAGTATCCAGCAAGGCGCGAGGAGAAATCTCGATGTCGGCCAAAAACGGCTCCATCAAGCTCGTTGCCGGCAATTCCAATCCAGTGCTGGCGCAGGAAATCGCCAACTGGCTGCATGTGCCGCCCACCAAGGCGATTGTCCGCCGCTTCGCGGATATGGAGATTTTCGTCGAAATCCAGGAGAATGTCCGCGGCTCCGACGTCTTCGTGATCCAGTCGACGTCGTTTCCGGCCAACGATCATTTGATGGAATTGCTGATCATCACCGACGCGCTGCGCCGTGCCTCGGCGCGCCGCATCACGGCGGTGGTTCCCTATTTCGGCTATGCCAGGCAGGACCGCAAAGCCGGTCCGCGGACGCCTATTTCCGCCAAGCTCGTCGCCAACCTGATCACGCATGCGGGCGCGGACCGCGTCATGACGCTCGATCTGCATGCCGGCCAGATCCAGGGCTTCTTCGACATCCCGACCGACAACCTCTACGCCTCGCCGGTGATGGTGCGGGATATCCGCGAACGTTTCGATCTCACCAATGTCATGGTGGTGTCGCCGGATGTCGGCGGCGTGGTACGCGCGCGCGGGCTTGCCAAGCGCATCAACGCGCCGCTCGCCATCATCGACAAGCGCCGCGAGCGCGCTGGTGAATCCGAAGTCATGAACGTGATCGGCGACGTCGCCGGGTACACCTGCATCCTGGTGGACGACATCGTCGACTCCGGCGGCACCCTGGTGAACGCCGCCGATGCGCTGCTCGCCAACGGCGCCAAGGAAGTTTACGCCTATATCACCCATGGCGTGTTGTCCGGCGGCGCGGTGACCCGCGTCACCTCTTCGCGGCTGAAAGAGCTTGTGATCACCGACTCGATCCAGCCGACGGAAGCCGTGCGGAGCGCCCCCAACATCCGCACGCTCTCGATCGCTTCCCTGATTGCGGAGGCGATCGGCCGCACCGCGGCGGAAGAGTCGGTGTCGAGCCTGTTCGACTAAGACCTTTTCCAATTCCTCAAATTTCATCCGTCGAAAGATCCGCGCGGTCGCCCGCGCGCGGGTTGAAACGGCCGTTGCCTCAGACCTGGTTGCCCAACTCGGGTGAAGCGCTTAACGGGCACGTCCGCCCGGAATACCGCCCGGCGCGATCCTGGAAAAGCTGATCAGGCACCAGGCAGCGACAACGCGACTTCCGACGCCTCGAATTTGATTTATCGCAAGGCGTCTGGAACAAAGTGATGGCCTTCTATCTAGTCCTCGACAGCAGATGCGCGTGGTTCAACCAGGAGAACGCAGATGAATTCGCATCTATCACCTGAACAGACGCCTCGTCGTCCCACAGCCTCAGCTTCCGCGACAACTTCCGCTCGCTCTGACGCCGACGACGCTTCGCGCGACAGCTTTGGCGAGACCTTGAGCCAGTTGAGCCGGGATGTGGCAAGCTTGAAGGACACGTTTGCGCTACTCGCGTCGCAGGCGGGCGGCGAGGCCGCAAAGACGATGCGCAATATGAGCGAGGCGGTCGCCTCGCAGGTGGGTGATGCCGCCAGCGGGGTGGCAGACACAGGTTCCGATCTTGCGACGTCCGCCAAGCAGCACGCCAAGACGTTCGCATCCGAGCTGGAAGCCATGGCGCGGCGCAATCCATTGGGCACGATCGCGGGCACGCTGGTGGTCGGTATCATCGTTGGGATGATGTCGCGGGGACGAGGCTGATGTTCGCGCCCCTGCTGGGCGTCATCCGCGCCGATATCGATCGGCAGGCGGGTTGGGCGCGCGAGGAGGCCCGGCGCCAGATTCGATATGCTGTCCTCATTGGCGCAATCGCCGGCATGGGCGCACTCGCTGGGCTTGGCGCGCTCACGGTCGGATTGATCGCCCTTCATTCCTGGCTGGCGCCGCAGGTCGGTTCACTTGCGGCACTCGGCATCATCGGCGCTGGCTTGCTGTTGCTGATGCTGATTCTGTTCCTGGTGGCCTTCTCTCTGCGACGCCCCGGGCTCAAGACGCGGCCGCCCCTGCAGGTAGCCCAGCCCGCCACCCTGTTTGCCACCGCTGCTGACCTCAGCGCCGATCAGGCGATCACTGGCGGCAAGGATTCTTTGCGCCTCGCAAGCGATACAGTACGCGAGGGTACCCGCCCGGAATTGCTGGGCGCGCTTGCTCTAATCGCCATCGCGGGGGTGATCGCAGGCCGCAGGCTGCGGCGGCGGCAGGAATGAATTCTGGTGCCGTGACCTAGTGTCCTGATTCCGAAGTTCGTATCCTTGCACGGCATACTCGTTTACGAACTTCGGCCTTCTGAACCGCCGCACCAGGGAATTCATCGAAGCCGCAGCGATCGGCAGTTCGGCTGACAGTGAGGACCACGTAGTTGCAGGAGAAGCCGGCTCAAATAAAGCTGACACAGCGGCGAGGCACGGTGCTCACCAATATGGCCGTCGCCGCGCTGATTATTGCCGCACTTTATTTCGGCAGGGAAATCTTCGTTCCGTTCGCGCTGGCGGTTCTCCTGAGCTTCGCGCTGGCGCCCTTCGTCATACGTCTGCATTCCTGGCGAGTTCCGCGCACGGCTTCCGTCCTCATCGTGGTGTTTTTCGGATTTTCGATCATTTTCAGCCTGGGTGGGCTGATGGTGTCCCAGGCAACGCGTCTGGCCGCCAAACTGCCTGGATATCAGCAGACGCTCAGTGACAAGATCGAGAGTTTGCGTGGTTTGATGGGCGGTCCTGGAACATTGAAACAGGCGTCGACCGTTCTCCGCGAACTGGAGACAGAGCTGCAACGCGGCAGTGCAGCCGGCCCGACTGACAATGGGCCTGCGAGGCAAGCATCGGACAAGACGGTTCCGATACCGGTCGAAATCAAACAGCCCGACCCCGGCGCCCTGACGACGCTGGCCAAAATCATCGAGCCATTGCTTTCACCGCTCACGACGACCGGCATCGTCGTGATCTTTGTGGCCTTTATCCTGCTGCAACGGGAGGATCTCAGAAATCGGCTGGTCCGTCTTGCCGGCTCGGGAGACATTCAGCGCACGACCGCGGCCCTTGACGATGCCGGCAAACGCCTGAGCAAGCTCTTTCTCACCCAGATCATTTTCAATGCCGTGTTCGGTTTGGCCATTGGCGCAGGTCTCGAATTGATTGGCGTGCCTTCGGCTCCGTTGTGGGGCCTGATCGCGATGATTCTACGATTTGTACCGTATATCGGCGCGTTGATTTCGGCCGTATTTCCATTGACCCTGGCTGCGGCTGTCGGGTCCGGCTGGGACATGTTGCTGCAGACGGCTCTGTTGTTCGTCGTGCTGGAACTGCTTGCCGGACAAGTCGTCGAACCTCTGGTTTATGGCCACAGTTCCGGCCTGTCCCCTGTCGCAATCATCCTGTCTGCTTCATTCTGGACGTGGCTCTGGGGTCCGGTCGGACTGGTGATAGCGACGCCTCTGACGGTGTGCCTCGTTGTCGTGGGACGGCATGTCGAGCGACTCAAGTTCCTCGACGTCATGCTCGGCGACCGGCCTCCGTTGAGCCCGCCTCAACTGGTTTACCAACGGATGCTCGCAGGCGATCCCCTCGAAGCGGCAGAACAAGCGGATGTTTTTCTCAAAGAGGCCTCGCTTGAAGACTATTGCGACACGATCCTGCTGGAGGGGTTGAGGCTTGCGGAAGCCGACCGCAGATTGGGCCATCTCGACGAAGAACGGCTGGATCGAATTGTCTCAACCGTCGACGAGCTGGTGGCTCACCTGGAAGCACACCACGGCGCAGGAGCGGCGGACCTTGCGCCCGCGGACATAAGCTTCAACCCCGGCGCCGCCATCGCCATCGAGCAAGCGAGGGCGCAACGCCAGTTGGTCGAGGAAGAAAACGGATCACCGCGTTCGGTTCTCTGCATTCCCGGATCAAGCAAGCTCGACGAGGCGGCGGCACTGGTATTGGCTTATCTGTTGCGGCATCGCCAAATCGGGGCATTGGCAGAAGAAGCAGACGCTCTATCCATGTCGAAATTCTTTTCGCTCGACATGGCGGATACATCGCTTGCGTGCGTCTGCTACGTCGGCCAACCGTCCATCACCAGGGTCCAGGACGCCGTCCGCAGGCTCAACAAAAAGAACCCGGGAGCCCGCATTTTGCTCGCCCTTCTGGGAACCGACGCCGCCATGCCATCGATTGGTGCAGCCGGTGCAGCGACTGCAAGCGGATCATTTCGCACGTCGCTGGAAGCAATCATTCAGATTATTTCCGGGCCTCGTGGCGATGCGGCCGCCAACACCAAAGATATTGTTGCCAGCTGAACACGCTTGCTCAAGACCCGGCATCCCGCACAAGGCCCGCACGATCAGGCTGAGCAGCATGACCGCCCGCGCCAACGCGATGAATCGACAAGCAACAAGGTCATGGTTTCCGGCAGACTTCGCTTGCATGGCGACTGCCGAGATCGGCTACGAATCCGAGGCCGCCTTCAGCCGGGCATTCAAGAAGATGATGGGTGTGCCGCCGTCGGCGTGGCAGCAGGGGATGCGGTGACAATCAATCGTTCCTAGATTGCGATGGCCGTAAACAGGGGTTCGAACATGAATGTTCCGGTCATAGAGCAGGCAAAGATTCAGGCTCGCGTCCTGGTTCCGATCGTGAAAACGCTCGAGGGCGAACTGGGGACGGAGCGGGCGCATACGCTGGTCCGAAAGGCGCTGGGCGATCTCTTTCGTCGCCATGGCGAAGAGTTCTGGCGGTCGAAGACCGGGACGGACCTTGGGCAGAGGATGGCGTCCGCGTTCGGCACTTTCGCACGCGGCGAGGCTCTCGAGTATCGCGTCCTCGAGCAATCGCATGACGCGTTCGAGATAGATGTTCAAAGGTGCCGGTACGCCGAGTTCTACAAGGAATTGGGCGAGCCCGAGCTCGGCTTCCTGCTGGTCTGCAGTGCCGACTTTCTGTTCTCCGAGGGATTTGGTGGCGACATCGAACTCACGCGCACGCAAACCATCATGCAAGGCGCCAGCCATTGCGACTTTCGGTATCGGCGAAAGATTGCGGATTGAAATACAAGCGAAGGTCGGCTCGCATGAATTCGGCTCGCGATTATACCTGTTCCCCCGTGGCGAGCTTGAGCCCCGACAGCACCAGTTCACGATGCTCGGGATTGCCGAGCATCTGACCAACGGCGAGCCAGGGCCCGCCGGGGCGGATGCCATTGTGGCCTGCGAATTCGCGCGCCTTGCTCAAGCGCCCCATCTGCGCATGGCACGCAGCCAGAAACCACTTCGTGAGCGGATAGGTCGGAAGCTCGCGGAACGACGCTCCCAAAGCGGCCGCCGCCTGGTCGAAACGCCGCCGGAAGAAATGACAGATGCCGATGCCGGTCAGATGAAACGCCCGCCGCGTGGTGCGGGGATCAAGCCGCAACGACATCTCGAAATGCTCGATTGCAAGATCGGGTTCGCCCGAAACGGTTCGGATCCAGCCGCTCCATAGCCAGCCGAAAGCGTGGCTCGGATTGCGCGAAAGCGCGCCGTCGACCAATCCCCTCAACACGTTAGGGTCCTCGCCGATGTTCAACAAGGCGCCAGCGGCCGATGTGACGGTGGAGGGATCGTCGGGCGCGGTTTCGAGCGCGCGCCGCGCCAAGGCGCTCGTTCGCTCTCTTTCGATTGCCGCGTCCTCGGCCCAACCGCTCGAGATGTTCTGCGAATGGCAAAGCGCGAGGCTCGCGAGCGCCAAGCCGTAGTGGGGATCGCGCTCGACCGCCTTTTCCAGGAGCGCGATCGCCTGCATGTTGGCCTCGCGCGCCCACGCCCGAATATGAGGGAGCGAGCGAAGATAAAGGTCGTAAGCCGTCAGGTCGGCGGTCGGCCGATCCGAGGCGCGCTTGATTTCGATATCCTGCAGCAACGGATCGATCACGCCCGCCACGCCCGAAGCGACCTTGTCCTGAAGCTCGAACACATCCTCAAGGCCGCCTTCGAATTTCTCGGCCCACAGATGAAATCCCGTCGAACTGTCGATCAGCTGTCCCGTGATCCGCAGCCGCGAGCCCGCCCTTCGCACGCTGCCTTCGAGCACGTAATGCACCCCCAGCTCGCGTCCGACCTGCTTGATGTTGACCGCCCTTCCCTTGTAGGTGAACGACGAATTGCGCGCGATCACGAACAGCGACTTGAAGCGCGACAATGCGGTAATGATTTCTTCCACCAGCCCGTCGGCAAAATACTCCTGCTCGGGGTCGGTGCTCATGTTCTGGAACGGCAGCACGGCGATGGACGGCTTGTCGGGAAGCGCAAGCACGGAAACGGGAACGGCGAGCGAAACCGGCTGCGCGCCCGCTGTGCCTTGGCCGCCAAGATTGACCCGCCACGCCCGCATCGGCTCGGCGATGTTCTTCAGCGCCTGCAGTCCGATGTCATTCCAGGCGTATTCGACCTTGCCGCGGATCTGCCGGTAGGCGTCGTCGGAAATGCAGACACCGCCCGGTTCGGCTAGCCCTTCCAGGCGCACGGCGATGTTGACGCTGTCGCCGAAAATATCGTTGTCGTCGATGATGATATCGCCGACGTGCAAGCCGATCCGGAACTCGAGCCGGCTGCCTTCCGGAAGAGTTTCGTTTTGTTCCGCCATGCTGCGCTGGAACTCGACCGCGGTGCGCACGGCGTCGACCGCGCTCGCGAACTCGACCAGCATGCCGTCGGCGGTGGTCTTGACGATGCGCCCTCGATGCGTGGCGATGGTGGGGTGGACGAGCGCCTTTCTGATTTCCTTCAGCCGGACGAGGGCGCCTTCCACGCCGGCATCCATCAGGCGGTCACAGCCGACCGTATCCGCCGCCAGCACCGCCGCCAGTCGCCGTTCCACGCGCTCGTCAGACAAGAAGCACCAGGATTCTCCGAGTTGGAGCGAAGATATAGAAGCATTTGGGCGAAGCCACAGACAGCGCCTGACCCAATCAAAGCCCGGAAGGCCTGAAAGTTCGGGAAAGCCGGTAAAAAACTCAGCGCTCTTACAGCGCGAATGAACGCAAATATCAGCGGTCACCGGCATGCGAGCGTCCGGCAGTACCACCGTCTCAACGTTTCCAAAGCTATCTAACCCAAATTCTCAGCGGGACGGCTTCTTTATCGGGGCAGGTCATGGTGCCGGTGTAGGAGTCGGACAACAGCCCGCTGTAACGGCATTCGACCCCGGCAACCGAAAGCGTTGCGGTCATGCGGGAAGCCGACAACTCAAGCTGCATCTCTCCGGTCTTCTCCTCCGGGCCATCCTGAGTGCATAGGCCGACATGCCGCATCGTCAACGGACCGGAGTAGGCCTTTCGGGGTGGAGCGGTCGCTGTGACGGTGGCGGTCAATTCCCATTCGCCGAGATAGCCCGAATATCCGATGATCTCGAGCGGCTGGGCCTGGACGGGTAAGGCAGCCAGCGCGCTCAGAACAATGGTCGGAACAAGCTCTCTCACGGGCGGCTTCCTCGCCTGGGTGACGTTTTCACAATTTCTTCAGATAATCGCGCGCGTTGGCGACCTCGGTTCGCGTGTCGTCCGCGCCTTCGGCAATTGCGACAATTTTCTCGTAATAGTCCCGGGCCTTGTCCTTGTCTCCCGCCTTTTCGGCCGAGGTCGCTGCGCCCACAAAGGCACCCAGCCTGTTCGGCTCCTTCCGAAGCGTCGCCTCGAAGGCGGCGAGCGCTTCGGCGGGCTTGCCGCTTTCAAGCAGCATGACACCATAGAGTTCGCGGGCCGGCTTGGGTACACCGGGCGTCACCGGATGTTTCTCGGTCCTGTCTTCGGCATCGGCGGCGGCGCTCATCGCCTGCAAGGCGTCATCGCGCCTGTCCTCGGCGTAGAGAACCCACGCGGTCGCGATCTGCCGTTGAATATCGACCTGTTCCGACCAATAGCCGTCCTTTGCGTCGCGCAGCCTGTCGCGCAGTTCGCCAAGCCTGGCGATGTCGATCTTCGCGGCTTGCGGATTGCCCGAACGTGCCGCGCCGAGCGCACGCGCGAAATACGTGATCGCCTGCACGTTCGCGAGCGGGCTGGGGCGAGCCTCAAGCTCGGCAGCGGCCTTCCAGTCGCCGCGCTCTATCGCATAGCGTGCCGGCGAAACCGCCAGCGCATAGGGTCCCGGAAGGAATGTCTCGGTAAACCCTTTCACGGTGTTCATGTCGTCAAGCACGGCTCTGGCGTTGCCATCCTGACCGCTCTGCAGATAGGCATAGACCAGATAGTCCATCGCATGCAGCTGATCGTGGAAGTCCCCCGCCTCCCTGGCGACGCGCGCCGATTCAGTGTTGGAAGAAATCGAATCCTCCCAGTAACCGAGCCGCGTGAAAATGTGCGACGGCATGTGCTGCGCATGCGCCGCCGCAGGCGCCACCTTGGCGTAACGCCGCGCCGCCGCGAGCCCCTTCTCGGCCAGAGCCGGCGTATCGTAGAGGTGGATCAGGTAGTGAGCGATACCCGGATGCTCCGGCTGGCGCACCCAGATTTTCTCCAGAATCGCCGCCCCCTTGAGCTGGTTCGCATAAGTCTTGTCGGCCGGCGAGGCGGAGACATTCAAGGCTAGCGCGTAATGAATCTGTGCTTCGTCATCGTCGCCGTATCGCGCTGCCAGTTGTTCCATCGCCTTGAGATAGGCGAGCACGCGCGTGCGATGGTCGACCTTGTCGTAGTCGGTATACATTGCGCTCAGCGCATCGAGATAATCGCGCTCCCGTTGCGTCCCGGCGTTGAGGCCCTTGCCTTTTTCGAGTGCGGCTGCGCCTTCCGCAAGATTCTTGGCGGGCGGCGCGACGTGCGGATTGTACAGCAGGCTCAGCGCGATCCCCCAATAGGCGATGGCGCATTTCGGATCGGCTTTGAGCGCGTCTTCGAACGACTTCTGCGAAGCGCGGTACCAGAACGAGTGCTGATAGAGCATGGCCTGGTCGAAGTGCTGCTGAGCTTCAGGCGTGCAGGAGGTCTCGAAATGGACCTTGCCGAAATCGGCTGATGGTGCCGCGAGAGCAGATGGTCCACCCGCCCATGCCAGAGCGACGACGGCGACGGTGATCCGACCCATCCTGGTCATCGTCGAACTCCTTTAGTCATGATGCGTGCATTCATGATGCGTGCGGATATCGTACCGCAAGCGGTCCGCAAGCGGTACTCTCATCGACGTCAGCGCAAGCACAACTCGTTGGCTGGTTTATCCTGGACGACCCAGCCGAATACCGCGAGGTGTGGTCGCGAGCAGGGCTGCGCGCTGGCGAGGAAATGTGTCTCCGGCTTGCGATCCGGAGCAAGTCATTTTTGGGGCAGCATCATTGCCCGATCATCGGACATCCCGCGACCGGAAGACAGCCCTCAAGTTGCGTTCCCGCGCTGCCCGCGCCTTCGCTCCACCGTGATCTCCGCCAGGATCGACATGGCGATCTCTTCCGGCGTGATCGCCCCGAGGTCGAGGCCGGCCGGCGCCTTGACGCGGTGGAGGGCGGCAGCGTCACACCCCTCGCCGATCAGCTTTTCGCGCAGCGCCGCCATCTTGCGGCGGCTGCCGACAAAAGCGCGGTAGGCAGCCGACGTTGCGACCGCACTGCGCAGCGCGGCTTCGTCGCCCTGCCCTTGCGTCGAGACCACGACAAAGCGTTTTGCCTCGTTGAGTTTTCCGAGCACAAACCCGTCGATCCGCGCATCGGCGTCTGCCGCCTCGGGCAGGTCGGCTGCGGGAGCCGCGACTGTGACATGGTAGCCGAGGGCACGGGCCTGGCTGGCAAGGGACAGCGCCACCGGGCTGCCGCCGAGAATGACCAGCGAGGGATGCGGCAACACCGGCTCGACGAAAACGTCCATCGTGCCCTTGCTCGGGCACATGTTGCTGGCAAAGCGCACGCCGTCACGGTTCTCACCGGGCTTTACGCCAAGCTCGGCCAGAAGATTCTCCGGCTGCACCGACACCATGCGCGGCTTGCCGTCGGCGAGTGCGTCGCGCGCGGCCTTGAGCACCGCGCCGCGGGCGCAGCCGCCGCCGATCCATCCCGCGACGATGGTGCCGTCGGGACGGATGATCGCCTTCGCTCCGGCCTTCGCCGCCGTCACCGACACGGTGCGAACCACGGTCGCAAGCACAAAGGTTTCTTCCGCGGCCTTGAGCTCGGCCACCAGATCCATCACTTCCACATGCCTGCTCATCGGAGGCTCTCCTTTACTTCACCTCTCCCGCTTGCGGGGGAGGTCGACGCGCGCGACAGCGCGAGTCGGGTGGGGGCATCCCATTTCAAGGAAGCGCCCCCTCCCCAACCCTCCCCCGCATGCGGGAGAGGGAGTGCAGTTCCGTCGCGGCACGTTCGCGATCCGACCGACTTCATTCGCTGGCGCCTCACAGCTTCGCCAGATAGGGTTCGAGCTCGGTCAGGCTTTTCAGCGTGTTGGCGGGCGCATAGAGGTCGATATGCGGCAGCGCCGCCTGGATGCCTGCGGCTTCCGGCGCGTAGCCTTCCCACGCCATCATCGGGTTGAGCCAGACGATGCGGCGGCAGCGCTTGGCCAGTGCCGCCATTTCGCGGCCAAGCAGCCTGGCGTCGCCGGTCTCGTAGCCGTCCGACACGATCATCACGCAGGAACGCGAATGCAAGACGCGCGCCGCGTGCCAGCGATTGAACGTCTGCAGGCTTTCGCCAATCCTGGTGCCACCGCCCGCGCCCTGCGCCATGATCGAGAGGCGATCGAGCGCACGGCCTGCGTCCTTTTCCTTCATTGCATCCGAGACGTAAGCGAGCCTGGTGTGGAACAGGAACGCCTCGGCCTCGCGAAACTCGTCGAGCACGCCGTGGATGAAGCGCAAGAAAACGCCGGTGTACATGCTCATGGAGCCGGAAGCATCGAGCAGCACGACCAGCCGCAGCGGCTTCTCCTTGCGCTGGCGCCGGACGAGCGAGATCGGCACGCCGCCATGGCTGATATTGCCGTGAATGGTTCGCCGCAGGTCGAGCCGGTAGCCGCGCCGCCGCGCCAGATCGCGCCGCGTCAGGTGCGTGCGCATGGCTTTCGCAAGCCGCGCTGCGGCTTCATGGGCCTGCGCGATCTGCTCGGGATCGGCCATCTTGCGAAAATCGATTTCGGCCAGGTTTTGCGCGCGCGATGCGCCTTGCTTGCGTCCCTCGCCGGCGCGATCCTCGTCCGCGTCACCGCCGGCGGAGGGAATCTGATCGGTCGCGCTCTCGCCCACCGCCGGCTCGGATCTTTTGTCTTGCAGATTCTTCAGCGAGGGATTGTTGGCCGCTCTTGCCGAGCCCGAGGTGAGCGAACGCGAGCGCGCGCGCTTGCCGAGCCAGAAGGCATCGAACAGCCCGTCGAACCTGTCCCAGTCGGATTTGCGCGCCGAGAACAGATGTTTGAGCGCGACGCGCAACAGCGCCGGTCTTTCAGCATAGCCTGCCGCCATCAACGCCGCCGCATCACGGCCTTCCTGCAGGCCCACGGCAAAGCCGGCATCGCGCAGGGTTTTGAGAAACGCCGAAAGTCTTGCGGCGACGAGACGGGACACCTCGTCGAAGTCATAACCGCCGCTGACGCCACAACAGCTCATGCCACCTTTCCCAACAGGCGATCGGCCACCTCGCGACTGAGGCGCGACTTGTCCTCGTGGGTCTTGACCAGGCACATCAGAGTTTCATGCACGGCCCCGGGCTGGTCGCGCAGATCATTAACGCCGATGCCGACCAGCGCCGCAGCCCAGTCCAGCGTCTCCGCCACGCCCGGCACCTTGCGCAACTCCTCTTTCCGGATGCCTTCGACCATGCGCGCGATCTGCAGCGCGAGCGAGGCGCTCGCGCCGTCGATCCGCGCCATGATGATCCGCGCCTCGCGATCGACGTCCGGATAATCGACATAGTGATAGAGGCAGCGGCGGCGCAGCGCGTCCGACAATTCGCGGGTGCCGTTCGAGGTGAGCACCACATGTGGAATCGTAATCGCCGAAATGGTTCCCAGTTCCGGGATCGACACCTGGAAATCGGACAATAGTTCGAGCAAGAACGCCTCGAATTCGTCGTCGGCGCGGTCGATTTCGTCGATCAGGAGCACCGGCGGCTGGCTCTGCCGTATAGCCGCCAGCAGCGGCCGCTCCAGAAGATATTTTTCCGAGAAAATCTGGTCCTCGACGGCATCGGCGTCCTCGCCGCGATGAGCCTGGATCGAAAGCAGCTGGCGCTGGTAGTTCCATTCATAGAGCGCGGCCGATTGATCCAGCCCCTCATAGCACTGCAGCCGGATCAGCTCGGTGCCGTGCGCCGCGGCCAGCGCCTTCGCCACCTCGGTCTTGCCGACGCCCGCTTCGCCTTCGAGCAGAAGCGGGCGGCGCAAGAGCTGCATCAGCGAGATCGCGGTCGCAAGCTCGGTGTCGGCGATGTAGCCGGAAGCGGCCAGCGCTTGCGCGATCTCCTCGCGGGTTTTCATGCTGGGATGCGTCTCCATGTCGTTCCGGTGCGCTAGCACTGAGCACTCAGTCCAGGTCATTCCGGGATGGTCCGAAGGACCAGACCCGGAATCTCGAGATTCTCTGATGTGCAATTGCACATCATAGTTCGACGCTTCGCATCGCCCCGGAATGACTGCCCAGTGGTAATGTCACTACGCCACCGCGCCCAGCGCCTTCGCCGCCTTCCAGTTGCGCCAGTAATCGTGCGGCATCTGGATGTGGGTCGAGCCCAGGAACGAAAACGCATCGTTGACGGCGTTGGAAAATGCCGGCACGCCACCGACATTCGGGCTTTCGCCGACGCCCTTGGCGCCGATGGGGTGATGCGGCGACGGCGTCACCGTGAAGTCGGTCTCCCAATGCGGCGTCTCGACCGCGGTCGGCATGAAGAAATCCATGAACGAGCCGGTCACGACGTTGCCGCCTTCGTCATAGCGGATTTCCTGGCCCATCGCGATCGCGAAGGCTTCGGTCAATCCGCCATGCACCTGGCCCTCGATGATCATCGGGTTGATGCGGGTGCCGCAATCGTCGAGCGCGTAGAAACGGCGGACCTTGTAGACCCCGGTATCGACGTCGATGTCCATCACGCAGATATACGCGCCGAACGGATAGGTCATGTTGGGCGGATCGTAATAGCTCACCGCCTCCAGCCCGGGTTCCATGCCCGGCGGCACCGAATTGTAGGCCGCCCAGCAGATGTCCTTCATCGACATCTTCTTCTCGGGCAGGCCCTTGACGCGGAAGCCGTCGATATCCCATTCGAGGTCGTCTTCATGCACCTCGAGCTTGTAGGCCGCGATCATCTGCGCCTTGGCCTTGATCTTGCGCGCCGCCATCGCGATCGCGGCGCCCGCGACCGGCGTCGAGCGCGAGCCGTAGGTGCCGAGTCCGTAAGGCGCGGTATCGGTATTGCCCTCCTCCACCATGATGTTGTCGGCGGGGATGCCGATTTCGGTCGCGATGATCTGGGCCCAGGTGGTCTCGTGGCCCTGGCCCTGGCTCTTGGAACCGACGCGCGCTATGCCCGCGCCGGTCGGATGCATGCGGATCTCGCAGGAATCGAACATTGCGATTCCAAGAATGTCGCAATTCTTCGACGGTCCCGCGCCGACGATCTCGGTAAAGAACGACACGCCGATGCCCATGATCTCGCGGGTCTCGCCGCGCTTGAATGCCGCGCGCTTGTCCGCCTGTTCTTGTCGAAGCTCGGCGTATTTCACGCTCTCCATCATCTTGCGCATCGCGGTGTGGTAGTTGCCGGAATCGTATTCCCAGCCCAGCGCCGAGTGATACGGAAACTGCTCCGGCTTGATGAAGTTTTTCAGCCGCAGCTCGGCCGGATCCATCTTCAGCTTCTGGGCGAGAATATCCATCGCGCGCTCGATGCAGTAAGCGGCCTCGGTGACGCGGAACGAGCAGCGATAGGCGACCCCGCCCGGCGCCTTGTTGGAGTAGATGCCGTCGACCGTCAGATGCGCGGTCGGGAAGTCGTAGGAGCCGGTCACGATGTTGAAAAAGCCGGCCGGCCATTTCGACGGATCGGCGCAGGCGTCGAAGGCGCCGTGATCGGCGAGCACGTGGACGCGCAGGCCCGTCACCCTTCCCTCACTGGTCGACGCGATTTCGGTGGTCATGTGGTAATCGCGCGCAAAGGACGTCGCAGTCAGGTTCTCGATGCGGTCTTCGACCCATTTCACGGGCTTTCCGGTGACGATCGACGCCACCGCCGCGCAGATATAGCCGGGATAGGCGCCGACCTTGTTGCCGAAGCCGCCGCCGATATCGGGCGAGATCACGTGGATCTTCTGCTCCGGCAGCTTCGCGATCAGCGACACCACCGTGCGGATCACATGCGGCGCCTGGAACGTTCCCCAGATCGTCAGCTCGCCCTTGACCTTGTCGAACGAGCAGACGCACTGGCAGGTCTCGAGCGGCGACGGATGGGTGCGGTGATAGGAAATCATCTCCTTGATCGTCACCTCCGCCTTGCGGAAGGCCGCATCGGTCAGATCCTTGTCGCCGACCGTCCACTCGAAGATGTGGTTGTGGTGCTTGCGCGGACCGTGCGCGCCCGCGGTCTTGCCCACAAGGTCCTCGCGCAGCACTGGCGCATCCTTGTCCATCGCCTTGAACGGATCGATGATCACCGGCAGCGGCTCGTATTCGACCACCACCTTGGTGACGCCGTCATCGGCGGCATAGCGATCGGTGGCGACCACGAAGGCGACCTCCTGGTTCTGGAACAGCACCTTGCCATCGGCGAGCACCATCTGCACGTCGCCCGCCAGCGTCGGCATCCAGGCGAGGTTGACGGTCTTGAGCGTCTCGGCGGTGATCACCGCCAGTACGCCCGGCACCTTGAGCGCCGCTTCGGAATTGATCGATTTGACACGCGCATGCGCGTGCGGCGAGCGGACGAAATCTCCGTGCAGCATGCCCGGCAGTTTCAGGTCGTCGACATAGCTGCCCCTGCCCTGGGTGAAGCGGATGTCTTCGACGCGCTTGCGTTCGCAGCCCATGCCTTCGAGGGCGGCAGTGCGTTGTTCCCGCGTGGGAGCCATTTCGTTCATTCCGCGGCCTCCTTGAATTCGACGCCGTTGATCTTGCTGGCGGCGTACTGGATTGCCTTGACGATGTTCTGGTAGCCGGTGCAGCGGCAAATGTTGCCGGAGATGCCGATGCGGATCTCTTCCTCCGAAGGCTGCGGATTCTCCTTCAAGAGCCGATGCGCGCGCACGATCATGCCGGGCGTGCAGAAACCGCATTGCAGTCCGTGCATCATGCGAAAACCTTCCTGCAGCGCCGAGAGCGAGCCGTCGGCATTGGCCATGCCTTCGATGGTGGTGATGTCGGAGCCTTGCGCCTGCACGGCGAAAACGGTGCAGCTCTTCACCGACATGCCGTCGAGATCGACGGTGCAGGCGCCGCAATGGGTGGTCTCGCAGCCGACATGGGTGCCGGTGAGCGAGAGATTTTCGCGCAGGAAATGCACCAGCAGCGTGCGCGGTTCGACGAGGCCTTCGACCTCGGCGCCGTTCACTTTCATGGTCACATGGGTCTTTGCCATTTTCGTTTCCCTCTCAGAGCATGATCCCGAAAAGTGGAAGCCGGTTTTCGGACAAGATCACGCTCAATTGAAAAAAGGCTGGGGTCTGATCGCTTGATCAGGCCTCAGCCGACGCGAGACGCGGCACGCTGCAGCGCGCGCATCACCATGATGCCGCCGACATGCCTGCGGTACTCGACCGGTCCGCGCGCATCCGCTGCCGGCGACATGATCGCCTGTGCGGCTGCCGCGGCCTTTTTCAGCGCGGCCTGATCGAGGCTCGTTCCGATCACGGCCTTGGCGGCGTCGGTTGCGAGCAGCGGCGTTTCGTGCAGGTTGGTGAGTCCGATCGCGCAAGTTGCGACGTTACCGCCCGACATCGTCAGCACCACCGCCGCCGCCGCCGTGGCATAGTCGCCGACCTTGCGTTTGAGCTTCTCATAGGCGTAACCGTGACCGGCGGCGGGTACAGGTATCGAGATCGCGGTCAGGATTTCGCCGGGCTCGAGCGAGGTGAAATAGGCACCCTGGTAGAAGTCGGACGCCGCAATTTCCCGTGCCCCGCCAGCGCCTTCGAGCCGGTAGCTGGCGCCGAGCACCATCATCAGGGCCGGCATGTCGTTGCCCGGATCGCCGTTGGCGACATTGCCGCCGATCGTGCCGCGGTAACGCACTTGAGGATCGGCTATCAGAATCGCGGTCTCGCGCAGGATTGGCAGCGATCCGGCGATTTCTTCCGAGGCGAGCAGTTCGTGCTGGGTGGTCATCGCGCCGATCACGATATTGTTGCCGTTGCGGCGGATGCCTTTCAGGCCGGCGATTCCGTGCAGATCGACCAGATGTTCGGGGGTTGCCAGCCGAAGCTTCATCATCGGAACCAGGCTGTGACCACCGGCAAGGGGGCGGGCTTCGTCGCCCAAGGTCGAGAGCAGTTTGACCGCGTCGGCGAGCGTCGCAGGCCGGTGATAGCTGAACGGGCCAGGAATCATCGTTTCCTCCATGCGTCTCTATGTTTTGGCGCGTATTCTTCTCGCAAAACCGCAAACTCCACTTTTGCGGAATACGCTCCTTTTTGGCGCGTATTCTTCTCGCAAAACCGCAAACTCCACTTTTGCGGAATACGCTCCTTTTTGGCGCGTATTCTTCTCGCAAAACCGCAAACTCCACTTTTGCGGAATACGCGCTTGATCCAGACGTCGGAGGAAGGCTCTGCCCGGATTTGTTCATAGACAAGGCGACGGCGAAGGCTTCGTCACCGGTGGAAGGAATTCGCACGAAATGCGCCTTGGCGCGCACGAAATGCGTCAGGCTTGGCGACCCATTCCGGCCTGGTGATTGTGATGGTTGCGCTTGGCAAGGCCGAGCCGGGCCTTGACCTCGGCGATCTTGGCGCGGCTGACGGGAACGCGGTGCGGCGTCGGCCCGTCAAGCTCAATCACGGCGCCGTCGCCTTCCTTGCGCACGAAAGTGACATGCGCCATTGCCACGATATGGCTGCGATGCACCCGCACGAACAATCCGGGATCGAGCTGCGCCTCGGCTTCCGAGATCGACCACGGGCACATCCGCTCGCGGATGCCGTCATGCACCCTTGTATAGTGGGCATCGGCCCGGACGCTGCGCACGTCGGCCGTATCTATGAAGTGAGTGCCGTCGGCGCCCTCGACCGGAAGCCGCGGCACGGGAGCGGGGCGCGGCGGCTGGCCCAATCCGCCGAGCGGCGCCGAGGTCAGGCGTGGGAAGCTGGTTGCCGCTGCTTCGGGCCATTTCACCTCGAGCGGCGATCCTGCCGTCGGACCGGCCGCGACTGTCGGCACCGGCGCCTGGCGCCGCGGATCTGGCACCAGCGACAACAGGAAACCCGCGGCAATCACAAAGCAGAGCACGGCCACGACCACCGAGAGGATTTGCGGCGAGGCAACCAGTCCGCCAGCGAGCTGGTGGTGGGCGAGATCCGATTTCGGGACGAAATGCATGCCATACATCGCAGTGTAATGCATGCCGGACACCGCGATGCCGAACGCGATGGCGCTCAAGGTCAGGCGGATGCCGTCCTGGCGGGCGAGGAACGCGCGCAGGCCGCCATAGGCCGCGGCGATCGCGATGACGATCGACAGCATGACCATCGCGCCGTCATGGGTGATGGCGAAATCGCCGGCAAGGCCATGAATGCCGACATAATGCATGCTCACGATCCCGGCCCCGAGCAGCACGGCCGAGGAGATCACGCGCCGATGCGACGGCTCGCCGATACTGAGAAAGAACAGGGATACGCCGACCACGAGTGCACAGATCAGGAATGACACGAGGGTCGGAAGCACCAGATAGCCGGCGTCGGCGGGAATCGGTGCCGCCAGCACGCCGACAAAATGCATGGTCCAGATTCCGACGGCGAGGAAGGCGGCCGCGCCGGACAACAGCACCCGACGGCTTACGCCCGGCATCGTGCGGATGCGCGCCGCAAGCCCGAAACCGGTAAAACCTCCCAGGATCGCGACCACCACCGAGAGCGCGACGAGATAGGGATCGTGTCCTTCGAACATGATCTTCTCGGCCCCCCGTCTCCACGGGGCGGCCTCCTCCCGCCCTCAGTTTACAGGTGCGCGGACCGAAATGACAATTCTGTCGCGCCTTACCCAATGATCCCGGCCGCGACCTGCCCGCGCAAGCGCTCCAGGCTGAGCAGCGTCTTGGCGCAGGCCTCCGCGACCTCGGCACCCATGACTGCAAAATGCTTGCGGAAGAAGTCGAAATGCGCGGCTGTATGGTGGAACTGTTCCGGCGTCACTACGGCGGAGAACACCGGCACTTCCGTGCGCAGCTGCACATCCATCAACGCCTTGATCACGGTTTCGGCGATGTATTCGTCGTCGATCACGAGCCCTGCCGCGACGATGGCGTTGTAGCGTCTCGTCTTGGCAAGGAGCTGCACGTGCAGCGGGATCTCGAACGAGCCCGGCACCTCGAACACGTCGACCTGCGCGCGCGGAACGTGGCGCGCCTCGATCTCGGCGAGGAAAGCGAGGCGGCACTCCGCGACCACCTCAGGGTGCCAGGCCGACTGCACAAAGGCAATGCGCTGCGGTCTTGCAAAGCGCGGGTGTTCGGTACGGCGCTCGGTGGTTTCGGAGGAAGCCTGGAGTTCGGAAGAGTCGTTTGCGCCGGCTCGTTCTTGCGACGTCTGATTCATGGCGTTCCGTTCCTCTTCTGGTCGTCCGATCCTAACATTGGCTACAGGTTTTGGAGGCGGATTTTTGAATGTGAGAATTGCAGGACCACCGGCAAAGATGGATTTCCGGTGGAGTTTTGCATCTGACATTCGCTTTTGCCGGCCGCGGCCAGTTCGGGTGCGCGCGCCGCGGCCGATCTAGCTTTGCGAGAACTTTGGCCGTTTTGCTACCTGTGATTACGGAAATCCTTAAGGTTTTCAGATTAACAACGCGCCAGAGCTGACTCGGGGGTTGGGGACATGCTGCTGAGAATGAAGCTGATTGTGCCCGTGATGGTGCTCGTGGGCTCGCTCGCTTTCGCGTTCAATACGTTCGTCATCTATCGCCAATATGCGGAAGATCGCGACCAGCTGGTGCAGGATGCAACCGTTGTTGCGCAGCTTCAGGCCGGCGCAGTTGCCCCAAGCGTGTGGGATCTCGACAACGCAAGGGTAAAAGAAATTCTGCACGGACTGGCCGCCTACCCGGACTTCGTGTCAGGCGAAATCACCGATGCCGAGGGCAAGCAGATTGCACGCGAAGGTAATCCGGATGCGCCGGGATCGCTGCAGGTCCCGGTGACGGACATCGTGCGGACGGAAGCCGGCAAGAAGCATGTCATCGGCCATCTTGCCATGCGAATTTCGGCGCAAAGCGTGGTGACCGTAACCTGGCAACACGTCTGGATCGGCATGGCGAGCTTCGCCGTGCTGATGATCCTGTGCGCCGGAGGTCTTTGGATCGCCGTGCGCCGCGTCACGTCTCCCCTCCTCGAACTTGCCAACGCGATGCACTCGCTGGCTCAAGGCGATCGCGATATCGAGATCGCCTTCGTCGACCGCACCGACGAAGTCGGCACGATGGCGAAGTCCGTCGAGGTTTTCCGTTCGAACGCATCCGAACGCGATCGTCTCGAGGTGGAAACCCGGCAGGCCGCGGCTGAACGCCAAAACCGAGACCGGTCGCTTGCCGAGAATTTCGAGGCCATGGTCAAGCGCGTTGTCGAAGCCGTGCTGGCTTCCTCTGCGACGCTTCATTCGTCCGTGAACTCGATGACAGAGACCGCCGATGCGACCTCCCACCAGACCAATACGGTCGCAGAAGCATCGCAGAATGCCCTACGCAACGTGCAGGCGGTTGCGGCCGCGGTGGAAGAATTGTCGGCGACGGGGGCGGAAATCAGCCGTAAGGTTTCCGATTCGATTCAGATTGCCGAGCGCGCGGTGACGGAGGCCGATCGTACCAACGGAACCGTGCGAGGACTGGCTGACGCCGCCGACAAGATCGGCAAGGTCGTCGACATGATCAATGACATTGCGGGCCAAACCAACCTTTTGGCCCTCAATGCCACCATCGAGGCGGCGCGCGCGGGGGATGCGGGCAAAGGCTTCGCGGTCGTTGCCTCCGAGGTAAAGAATCTTGCCAACCAGACGGCAAAAGCAACCGACGAGATCGCTGCCCAGATCGCCGGGATGCAGCAGGTTACGAAAGAGGCTGCGGGCGCCATCGGTTCGATCAGCGGCATCATCGGGGAAATCAATGCGATTTCCGCCGTCATGGCCCAGTCGATCCGCCAGCAGGACGACGCGACGCGCGAAATTGCGCTCAACATTCAACGCACCTCGGCCGGGGCGAGCGAGGTCATAAGCACGATCGGCAATGTCGCCGGGGCCGTAGCCGAGACGGGCCGGGTGGCCAAGGGCGTGCTCGGCTATTCCAGCGAACTCAACAAGCAGGCGACGACGTTGCAGGGAGAAGTCGAGGTTTTCCTCGGGACGATCAGAAAAGCCGGGTGAAGACCGTGACGCGGGAACCCAGTTGCCAATCATCAGGCAGCCAACCGATCAAGGATCGATCATGACCAAAGCCAAAATCCTCACCGCGATGGCAATCGCTCTCGTGGTTCTGAGCGCTTCTCCTGCACGGGCCGACTCGATCGTGCTCTACGGGAATGTCCAGCAACCGCCCAAGGCCTGGCTTGACGGCGAAACGCCCAAGGGTTTCGCGGTTGAGGCCGCCGTCGAGGTGCTCAAGCGGGCCGGCTATGACGTCACCGTGACGCTGCTGCCGTTTGCGAGGGCGATGGAGAAAACCACCGAAGGCGGCGTGATGACGGGCGTGTTCCTGTCCGCCGAGCGCGCCAAGATCTACGACTATTCCGCGCCGCTCATCAGCGAGGATGTGATCGTGGCCGTTGCCAAGGGAAAAGAGTTTCCGTTCGACAAGGCCGCCGACTTTGCCGGAAAGAAAATCGGTCTTCAGGACACTTTCTTCTACGGTGACGAGTTTGCCGCCGCGGCCCCGCAGCTGACGCTCGACAAAGACTCCTCGCCGAGCCTGCGGGCCAAGAAGCTGTCCGCCGGCCGTGTCGATGCCGCGCTATTCAATCCCGGCAAGACTGCATTCCTCAACAGCGCCAAGGAGGCCGGGCTGTCGGCAGACGATTTCAGCGTGTTGCCAAAGCCCCTTGCCAAGCTTGGCAATTACCTGATCGTCGGGAAAAACGTGGCGGGAGGCGTGGAGACTCTGGCGCGGATCAACAAGGCCATTGCGTCGGCGAGCGCCGACGGCACGCTTGCCAAGATCATGGCCAGATACGACCAGTAAGCTGAGCGATAAGGGCTTGAGCCACGCACGCGCGCGGCTCATCCCCGCACGCACGATCCGCATCTTGCGCAAAAACCGGTTCCGGCGGCGCGTCGATGCGCGGGTCCGGATCATGCTTGAGCGCATGAATTAAGGAAAAATTAACGATTTGGGCGCCGAATGAATCCGATTCCGGTTCGTTCTCGCCGCAAAAGTTAAGCAAAAGTTAACGACCTCGAACAGCTGTGGAAAGATCGGAGCTTTGCCTGTGGATGGACTCCGCGTGCGGTTGCGCGGATTCCGCAAATCACATCACTTCATCCCGGCAAGCCCCGATCCTGACGCAGGTTGGACCATCAGGGAACTGCAATCGGCAGCGACGCAAAGCGCGCGTCGGCGTGCAGCGTGCGTATCAGCCTCGTATCCGAAGTAAAGGCAAGGTCGAGACGGCATGTCCCTCCTCGAAGGCATCATCGATTCCCCGAACCATCCGCTTGCGGTGGTCGAGGATCTCGCCGCGAACAACAATCTGCCGTTCGAACGCTCGGGCGAGGACGAGGTCACGATTGTCTCCAAGGGCGACTGGACTGATTACCAGCTCTCCTTCACCTGGATGAGCGAGATCGAGGCGCTGCATCTGGCCTGCGCCTTCGACATGAAGATTCCGGAACCGCGCCGGGCCGAGGTGCAGCGGCTGATCGCCTCGATCAACGAGCAATTATGGGTCGGACACTTCGACATCTGGACCCACACCGGCATGATCATGTATCGCCAGGCGCTGGTGCTGCCGGGCGGCATGGCGGCCTCGAGCGCACAATGCGAGACCATGCTGGTGAGCGCGGTGCACGCCTGCGAACGCTATTATCCATCGTTCCAGTTCGTGGTCTGGGCCGGCAAGTCCGCGCCCGAGGCAATGACCGCGGCGATGTTCGACACCGAGGGCCAGGCGTAGGCGGGATGAGGCCGGATGGCCTCCATATATCCGGTGTCGTCCCTGCGAAAGCAGGGACCCATACGCCGTGATTTCGTTGCTTGAGCAAGAAGCTTGTGGCCTGCCTTCCGCTTCACTAGTGCCGCCTATTTGAAGTTCCTACGCCACGAGCGGCAAACCGGTTCAGGAACTTCAAATAGAAAAAGCGGCACTAGAATCATAAATTTGCTAGTGCCCTTGACTTTTCGAAGTTCGTAAAAGGAGGTGCTGCGATAGAGTACGAACTTCGAAAAGTGGGCACTAGAACCGACAGTGGTTATGGGTCCCGGCGTTCGCCGGGAGGACGGATTTATTTGTGGTGACAATGGTGAACGGCAACACCTTGGGAAGCCTTATGGGCACCGTCGTTCTCGCCGGCGCGGGCAAGATGGGCGGCGCCATGCTGTCGGGATGGCTGGCGCAGGGACTCGATGCCAGGCGCGTCATGGTGATCGAGCCGCATCCTTCCGACGAGATCCGCGTACTGGCCGGCGCAGGCGTGCGCCTCAATCCCTCACCGAAAGACATCGGCGACGTCGCAGCACTGGTGGTTGCACTGAAGCCGCAGGCATTTCGCGAGGCCGGCCCAGCTCTCAAACCATTTGCCGGCCCGGCCACGCTGGTCGTGTCGATCATGGCAGGAATGACCATCGCCTCCGTCGCGGAAGTTTGCGGCGGCAATGTCGTGCGCGCGATGCCGAATACGCCGGCGGCCATCGGCCGCGGCATCACGGTTGCGGTGGGGGCGAACAACGTCGGGAGCGCACAACGGGCGACCGCGGATGCCTTGCTGCGCGCCATCGGCTCGGTCGAGTGGGTCGAGGATGAGAGTTTGATGGATGCGGTGACCGCGGTTTCCGGATCGGGCCCGGCCTATGTCTTTCTTCTGGCCGAAGAACTGGCGCGCGCCGGTGTCGCAGCCGGATTGCCGGAGGAGCTTGCCACCAAACTTGCGCGGGAAACGCTGGCAGGCTCCGGCGAATTGTTGCATCGCTCCGATCTTTCGGCGGCGACCCTGCGCCAGAACGTCACCTCGCCCGGCGGCACCACGGCAGCCGCACTGGAAGTGCTGATGGGAGCCGACGGCCTGCAGTTGCTGATGACGCGCGCGGTCGCAGCCGCAACACGGCGCTCGAAGGAACTGGCGAAGTAACACCAATTCTGCTCCGGCGCGTCATGGCCGGGCATAGCCGTTCGAAGAACGGCGTCGCTTCCGCTCGCCTATGCCCGGCCATCCACGTCTTTCTTCCGAATGCATGCAAAGACGTGGATGCCCGGCACAAGGCCGGGCACGACGAACATCTCCGTCAACCGGTCCTTATTGCCGGCGCCAACTGGCCTGGTTCCCACCGAAGCGCTTGGTAAAACTATCGACATTGACCAGACCGCGGGTGTGGCGGCCTTCGCCGATGCGGCGCTTGTCGTCAAACGCTTCGACCTCGAAGCGGATCAAGCGCCGTTCCACCGCGACCACCCGCGCGGTGGTGCGCACCGGCGCGCCGACCGGGGTTGCGGCAAGATGGCGGACATCGACCTCGGTGCCGACCGTGATCCAGCCCGGTTCAAGGCAAGATTTAATGGCGTCCCCGGATGCGAGCTCCATCTCCAAAATCATCATCGGCGTCGCGTAGACCATCGGCATGCCCTTGACGAAATGCCCCACCGTCCGCTCCGGCGGCACGATCAGGTTTCGCTCGGCACTCATGCCGATTTTGATGATGTCGCGTGCGTCCATGATTTCGATCCGGTCGTACCGGCGAACGCCGGGACCCATACCGCGTGATGGTGCGGGAGGCAGGATGGCAGACGCCGTCGAAAATCTGCGCCTGTGGTTATGGGTCCCCGCTTTCGCTGGACGACGAGGAGACTATTTCTTCGCAGCGGCGGCGCGCTCGACGAATGTCTTGCCGCCCTTCATCTTGTGGTGCAGCGGCGCCTCGTTGATCTGGATCACGACATTGTCGGCATCGACGCCGAGATTCTTCACCAGCGCCTGGGTGATGTCGCGCATCATGCCGATCTTCTGTTCTTCCGTGCGGCCCGCGGCCATGCTGATCGTGATCTCCGGCATTTTGAACTCCCTCTTTAACTTCCTGCAACTTACCGCGTTCGGAATGGCCGCGCTCGCTTAAGGCCATCCGTGCTTTCCCTACCAGACAAAAGCCCTTGCACAATGAGACATCTGCGCACGTCTGTTGAAGCCGAACCTGCATGCCGAACATGACTATTGGGATGGACTATATCCATGTCACGTTATGCCGGGCCAGCACGTCGCGTACTTTGGCGACAAGCTCGTCCTCCCTGCACGAAAATTGCGCAGGTCGGGTCTCGCGCCACTCCTGATTGGAGGCAATCGCGGCCGCCGCCTTGGCGCCCTCGATCAAGTCCTTGATCTGCACCTCGCCGCGCGATTTTTCATCCGAGCCCTGAATGATCACGCAAGGCGAGTTGCGGCGATCGGCGTATTTGAGCTGATTACCCATGTTCTTCGGGTTGCCGAGATAAAGCTCGGCGCGGATGCCGGCACTTCGCAAACTCGCTACCATCTTCTGGTAGTCGGCGAGGCGATCGCGGTCGAACACGGTCACGACCACGGGGCCGAATTCGGGTCGGGTGTCGAGCTGACCGAGCATGGTCAGCGCGGCCTGCAGCCGCGACACCCCGATCGAAAATCCGGTCGCCGGCACGATCTCACCGCGAAAGCGCGAGACGAGACCGTCATAACGCCCGCCGCCGCCGACCGAGCCGAAACGCACGGGGCGGCCCTTCTCGTCCTTGGTGTCGAGCAGCAGTTCTACTTCGTAGACCGCACCTGTGTAATATTCGAGGCCGCGGACGACGGAAGGATCGATGATGATACGATCAGGGCCATAGCCGGAGGCGACAACGAGCTGACTGATTTCCTCGAGCTCCGCGTGCCCCTGCTTGCCGATCTCGCTCTCGCGCAATCTGGTATCGGTCGCGGATTTCTCGCCCGTTTGGATCGCGCCGATCACGAGCGCTATGTCGGCGGCGCTCAATCCGGCGCCTTTCGTAAAGTCACCCGATACATCCTTGCGACCTTCGCCAAGCAGTTGCGCGACGCCGGCGATCCCGAGTCGATCGAGCTTGTCGATCGCCCGCATCACGGTCAGCCATTGTCCGTCATCGGTGACGCCGATCGCATCTCTCACCCCATCGAGCACCTTGCGGTTATTCACCTTGACCACATAGGAGCCGCGCGGGATGCCGAGCGCTTCCATCGTGTCGGCGGCCATCATGCACATTTCGGCATCCGCAGCGGGAGACGACGAACCCACGGTGTCGGCATCGAACTGCATGAACTGGCGGAAGCGGCCGGGACCCGGCTTCTCGTTGCGGTAGACGTAACCGACGCGATAGCTGCGGTAGGGTTTTGGCAGCGTGTCGAAATTTTCCGCAACGTAGCGCGCGAGCGGCGCGGTCAGATCGTAGCGCAGCGAAATCCATTGCTCGTCGTCGTCCTGCAGCGAGAACACGCCCTCGTTGGGCCGGTCCTGGTCGGGCAGGAATTTTCCCAGCGCATCGGTATATTCGAACGCCGGCGTCTCCACCGGCTCGAAGCCGTAGCGCTCGTAGACCGAGCGTATCCTTTCCAGCATCGCACGCGTCGCCGCGATCTCGGCGGGCCCGCGATCGGCGAGCCCACGCGGCAGGCGGGCTTTGAGCTTTTGCGGCTTTTTCGGTTTCTCGGCCATGAGGCGCGTTGGTATCAGCCGGGACGGCGAGCGGCAACCCGGTTCAATGTGGCGGCTGCTCCATCCGCGCGCGCATGGCGTCGGCGTCTTCTTTCGGCATCGACTTCAGCAGCAGCTTGAGGGTCTCGCCGCCGACGATCTTTTCATTCCGCATGAACATCCAGTCGGAGATATCGGCCTGTTCGAATTCGGTCTGATCGCCGATGTTCTTGCCTGGCAGATCATTCGGCTCGTTGGCGAACCGGCCGGAATAATTGCCATCCGGAAGCTTCTCCACGTCGGCCATCCAAATGTGCTCGACGTAGCCATCACCAGCAAAACGAACTTTCAGGCAATGACCTGACTCTGTCGGCTTCGGCGCATCGTAGGAAGCCCAGAACGTCGGAAGCGTGTCGCGGGCACGGGCGATCGCGGCGTTCATCTCGGCATCAGCCGCACGAACGCCAATGACCGGCGGATCGTGCTCCGTCAGAAATTTAGCCATACCGTCACCCCAAAGTTGCAAGGCTCGAGTGTTCGTCGTTCATCCTACTGACGCGGTTTAAGGTAGCCGGTTCACAAAACCTTTCGGATCCAGTTGTGCGGGTCGGCCGCGCGGCCGTACTGGATGTCGATAAGCTTCTTGCGCAGCCCCATGGCAACCGGGCCGGCCGCGCCACCGCTGATGAGAAAATCTCCGCTTGCCGAACACACCTTGCCGATCGGCGAGATGACCGCCGCCGTGCCGCAGGCGAAGGCCTCTTTCAGCTTGCCGCTTTTGGCATCAGCGCGCCATTGGTCGATCGAGTAGGCCTCCTCGCGTACATGCGTGCCGGAATCCTTCACCAGCGCGATGATCGAATCGCGGGTGATGCCCGGCAGGATCGTGCCAAGCGGCGGCGTCGACAGCGAACCATCGTCGAAGACGAAGAAGACGTTCATGCCACCGAGTTCCTCGACATAGCGGCGCTCGAGCGCATCGAGGAAAACGACCTGATCGCAGCCGTGATCGATGGCCTCGGCCTGCGCGCGCAGGCTTGCGGCGTAATTGCCGCCACATTTCACCGCGCCGGTGCCCCCGATCGCGGCGCGCGTGTAATTCTCCGACACCCAGATCGACACGGGCGCAGGTCCGCCCTTGAAATAGGAGCCGACCGGCGAGGCGATGACGGCAAAGGTGTATTCCGCTGATGGTTTTACGCCGAGGAAGACTTCACTGGCGATCATGAACGGCCGCAGGTAGAGGCTGCCTTCGCCCCCAGGCATCCAGGCGCGGTCGATGCGCACGAGTTCTTCGACCGCCTCGATGAATACGGGCTCGGGCAGCGGCGCCATCGCCATGCGCTCCGCCGAATTCCGGAAGCGGCGGGCATTGGCGTCGGGGCGAAACAGGTTCACGCCGCCGTCGTCGCGCTTATAGGCCTTGAGACCTTCGAAAATCTCTTGCGCGTAGTGCAGCACGGCTGTGGCAGGATCGAGCGGGAAATTGGCGCGGGATTCGACGCGCGCACTATGCCAGCCCTGCCCCTGATTGTAGCGCACCAAAGCCATGTGATCGGTGAAAATCCGGCCGAAGCCGGGGTCCACGAGCTTTGCCGCGCGCTCCTTCTCGGAGGTCGGAGTAGTCGCCGGCTCGATTTCGAATTTCACGCTCATTGTCCTGCTTCCCGCTGTCAAAACCGGCGCGATCTCCGCAGCCGGTCTGACCTCTCCGGGCCCGCCGTCCCGATTTCGGGCAGATCTATCTAACGAAACCGCCATGGCCTCTCTCCCGGATTGGCGCGATGGACACCACCGCGCCGCGGCGCCGTTGGTTCGTTGGACCTCAGCCGTTCCCGCCTTGCGGCCGGTTACCACAGCCGCGCGCCCTCAGGACACGCTTTTGTGGAATGCGGAAGTCCAGTATGTTTGCCGAAGCGCCGCTCGACAATCATATGGTCAACAGATTCGCGGCTCCGCAGCTCCTTTGACTATTCTTGACCACCCGGAACCTCGCCACGATCGAAGCGACTTAATATTTCGTCGTGGCTGGCTGTTTTGTAACATTGAACCCAAGATATGTCAATATGCCTGACGTAAATCTCTCAAGGCCCCCAGCAGCCACCACCACCGCCGATTCGAGGGGCGAGGGACGTGGACCGGTCCCGGCCGAACTGCGCTGGGACATCATCGAACTCCTGTTCTTCGCCTACCGCGATTTCGTCGGGGATGCCGACCATGAGCTCGAGGCCTTCGGCTTCGGCCGGGCGCACCACCGCGTGCTGCATTTCGTCCACCGCTATCCCGGACTGAAGGTTGCCGATCTTCTCGACGTGCTGCGGATCACCAAGCAATCGCTCGGGCGGGTGCTCAAGCAGCTTCTCGACGAAGGATATATCTTGCAGAAGGCCGGGAACAATGACCGCCGGCAACGCCTTCTTTTCGCCACCGCCAAGGGCGAGGCGCTGGTCGCCAGGCTCGCCGGCTTGCAGACGGCACGGCTGAACCGCGCACTGCGCGATGTCGGACCATCGGGCGCGGATGCGATCCGCCAATTCCTGCGCGCGATGATCGATCGCGACGATCCCGACAAGGTGCTGGAAGCCATTTTTGGAACCGGTACGACGACCGCGAAGGCAAAGGAATGACAATGGTGGCCGAGGCTGCAACCGTCGCACGAACGCGGCCGAAGCCGGCCGACGATGCCCCGCATCTGCTGCTGGTGGACGACGACCGCCGCATCCGCGATCTGTTGTCGCGCTTTCTCTGCGGGGAAGGTTATCGCGTGACTACGGCGATGAGCGCCAAGGACGCCCGCGCCAAGCTCAACGGCCTGAATTTCGACCTGTTGATCCTCGACGTGATGATGCCCGGCGAAACCGGCTTTGATCTGGTGAGATTCATCCGAGGCTCCTCATCGGTGCCGATCGTGATGCTGACGGCACGCCATGAGGCGGAAAGCCGGATCGAGGGCCTGCAAATCGGTGCCGACGACTATGTCGCCAAGCCGTTCGAACCACGCGAACTCGTCCTGCGGATCGGCAACATCCTCAAGCGCTCGGCGCCGCCGCCGGTGGAGACGCTGGAGCAGATCGCGTTCGGACCTTACGTCTATCACCTGGAACGCGGTGAACTCCGCCAGGGCGAAGAGGCCGTCCATCTCACCGACCGCGAGCGCGACATGCTGCGAATTCTTGCTCTTGCACGCGGCGAGACCGTGCCGCGCAGCGGTCTGACCGGCGGCGACACGGTCAACGAGCGCGCCGTCGACGTCCAGATCAACCGCCTGCGCCGCAAGATCGAACGCGACCCGGCGAGCCCGCTGTTCCTGCAGGCGGTCCGCGGCATCGGTTATCGCCTGGTCGCGTCGCCCTAACGCATGTGGACCGGTTGGAGCAGGATCGTCGTGATCAACCAATCTACCCGAGCGGTCTGTCTTCCCCCCTCCCCCTCGCGTGGAGGGAGTGCACATCCGCGGCCAACACTGTTCATCGTTATGTCGTCGAGTGCCCGCCCATGAGTACACTAGCGCCCACTTTCCGAAGTTCGCGCTCCGTCGCGGCACCACCCTTGCGCGAACTTCGGAAAGTTATGGGCACTAGAACTCCGATTCCGAAGTTCGCAAGCTATCGCGGCGACCTCTGATGCGAACTTCGGAATCAAAGGAGTTCTAGCAACTTGTTGATTCTAGTGCGGCTTTGAATTTGAAGTTCCTATCACCAACCTGCCGCGATACTAATAGGAACTTCAAATTCGCCGCACTAGCAAACCTATAATTCGAGTGGAGCTTTGGATTTGACGTTCGCATCCGAAAATCGCGGCAAGGGAGTGGCGAACGTCAAATCCGCTCCACTCGACACCGGTCTCACGCTGATCCGCACCGCCGCGGAACGGGTTTCCGCAGCCAATGGCCGGATGGGCAACGCGTTCAAGAGCTGGATGCCGACCGGGCTCTATGCCCGCGCGCTCCTGATCATGATCGTGCCGATGGTGGTGCTGCAATCGGTGGTGGCGTTCGTGTTCATGGAGCGGCACTGGAACACGGTCACGCGGCATCTCTCGGCCGCGGTGGTGCAGGACATCGCCGCCCTGATCGACGTCTACAAGGTCTACCCCCAGGACAAGGACCGCGCGCAACTTCGGCGCATCGCCCAGCAACGGCTGGGACTGCTGGTCGATTTCCTGCCCGTTGATGACTTGCCGCCGCCCGGTCCAAAGCCGTTCTTCTCGCTGCTCGACCAGACGCTGTCGCGCCAGCTTGGACGGCAGATCGCCAAGCCGTTCTGGATCGACACCGTCGGCCGCTCAAACCTGGTCGAAATCCGCATTCAGCTCGACGACGCGGTGATGCGAATCTTCGCCCAGCGCAGCGCGGCCTATGCCTCTAACTCGGAAATCTTCCTGTTCTGGATGGTCGGCACTTCGTCGATCCTTCTGATCGTCGCGGTCCTGTTCCTGCGCAACCAGATCCGGCCGATCCTGCGCCTGGCCGATGCCGCCGAGAGTTTCGGCAAGGGCCGCGAGGCGCCCAATTTCCGTCCCCGCGGGGCGCGCGAGGTGCGCCGCGCCGCGCAAGCCTTCATCGAGATGAAGTCGCGCATCGAGCGCTCGATCGAACAGCGCACGGCGATGCTGGCCGGCGTGTCGCACGACCTGCGCACCATCCTGACCCGCTTCAAACTCGAACTGGCGCTGATCGGGGACAGTCCGGAAGTCGACGCCATGCGCAAGGACGTCGACGAGATGTCGGGCATGCTGGAGGCTTACCTTGCGTTTGCGCGCGGCGATACCGGCGAGCACGCGCAGCCGACCGACATGGCCCAGGCGCTGGAGGAACTGCGCAGCGATGCCGAGCGCCACGGCCATGCTGCGACCGTGGCCTTCCACGGACTCCCTGTCGTGACAGTGAAGCCGGCCTCGTTCAAGCGCTGCCTCGCCAACCTGGTGTCGAATGCCGCCCGGCATGCCAATGCGATTTCGATCACCGGCCACCGCGATCACCGCTACCTCACCGTGACGGTCGACGACGACGGGCCGGGTATTCCCCCTGCCATGCGCGAGGAAGTGTTCAAACCGTTCCTCAGGCTTGACGACGCGCGCAACCAGGACGAGGGCGGAACGGGGCTTGGGCTCGCAATCGCGCGCGACATCGCGCGTTCCCATGGCGGCGACATCACCCTTGGCGACAGTCCGATGGGCGGACTGCGCGCCGCCGTGCGGGTACCGGTTTAACCAGCGGCTATTTCGGCAACAGGCCCCTGAGCTTTTCGGCATCCTTGATGTTGCCGCCGGGCATCACGATGTCGCCTGGTTTCTGGTGCGGTTTTTTGAATTTGGAGTTCCTATGATGAGATTGCAGCAGCACCGATAGGAACTTCCACCGCGCTAGTACAAGGTGCGCAGCGGACGTTCATTGGCGCCATACGGCACCCAGCGGCAGGAAAACGAGACGTAACCGCCATACTGCGGATCCACCGCCAGAAATTTCACCACCTTGCCGTAGGACGCACAATGATCGACGGCGAGTTGCCGGGCATCCACCCGCTGGGCCAGTTCATAGGCGATGATGCCGCCGGTATCGTTGCCCTTGAACGGCGGGACGTAATTGAAGATATCGGCGCGCGCGGGCGCGCCCGCCAGCATGCCGCCAACGGCGATCAGAGTAAGGGCCCCGGTGATTCGCATCGTTCACTCCGTTGTGCTTGCGAAGCACCATAAGGCGCATCGTTTGCCGTGAAAAGAACGGTGGAGGGCTGGAAATCGAGTAATTGGCCAGTGTTGCCGCGTTGCACTTGACCTCGGCGGGGCTTCGCGGCACGGTTTGCAATGTTCGATCACCCGTCCAGAGCCCTACACCACCAGCGGCGACCGACCATGCGCGACCTTTTCTTCATTGCCAGAAAGATCAGCCTGAACGTGGCGCTTGGCATGCTGTTTGGCCTGTTCGTGTCCGGCCAGGCAGCCGAGGCGGCCAATCCGCTGGAGCTGAATTTCTGGCTGTCAGGCCCGAAATATGACGGCCGGGTCGCACCTTGCGAAGCTGCGCTCGGCACGATCACTTCGCAATTCGAGGAAAAGGAGAGCACGTTCTGGAATTCCGCCTTGCGGATCACGGCCTATGGCCGGATTCACGAAACCGCGTTCCGGCCCTGGCAATCGGATAACATCCCGCGTCGCTATTGCAGCGGCGATGTGATGCTGAACGACGGCAGGGTGCGCCGCGTTCACTACTCGATCATCGAGGATGGCGGCTTCGCCGGCTATAACCAGGGCATCGAATGGTGTGTCACCGGGCTAGACCGCAACTGGGCGTATAACCCCGCCTGCAAGGCAGCGGGGCCCTGATTCGACGATAATTTTCCGCTTTCCCACCCGGCCGCGCCCCGTCCGACGTCGACGCGCGCGCATTTTGTTCTTGAAATGTTCTTCCCGGATGCTAGGCTTCGAGCACAGGTTGTGGAATGAGGGCATCACCATGTCTGGGTTTCGATTGGGGTGGATAAGGCGGATTTTGGCGGCCACCGGCCTCCTTGGTGCGGCAGTGATCGGCATCGGCGCGGCGGGCACCGCTTCGGCGCAGGATCGCCGGCAGAACGCCCCGGGTGAATTCGATTTCTACGTGCTGTCGCTGTCGTGGTCGCCATCGTTCTGCGAAGAGGCGGCCGAACGCGGCCATAGCGGGCGGTCACAACAGGCCCAGTGCGGCGGGCGGCCGTTTTCCTTCGTGGTCCACGGTCTGTGGCCGCAATATGAGCACGGCTTTCCCAATTATTGCGAACGGCCGGCGCCGCGGCTCGACCGAAACATCATGACCTCCATGCTCGATCTGATGCCGGCGCCCGGGCTGATCTTCAATGAATGGGACAAGCACGGCACATGTTCGGGGCTTTCCCCGCGCGCCTATTTCGAGACGGTTCGCAAGGCGCGCGCGGCGGTGAAGATTCCGCCTGAATTCATCGAATTGTCCGATCCGAAGACGATTTCACCGGCGGACATCGAAGACGCTTTCGTCAGGGTCAATCCGGGCCTCTCCAATGCCGCGGTTGCCGTCACCTGCAACAGGTCGCGCTTGAGCGAAGTGCGCATCTGCATGAGCAAGGACCTGCAGTTCCGCGCCTGCGATGAGATCGACCGCCGCGCCTGCCGGCGCGACCAGGTGCTGATGCCTCCTGTGCGCGGCGGCTGAGCGCGTTCGCAAAGCACAGCTTCACCTTCATTTTCGGCAGGGCGAAAGCCACTTGGGGCCATCGATGCGTCGTTCTGCCGGCCATGGATTGCTTCGCCTGGCTGGCAATGACGTGGTAACCCCGCTGCCATGAACTATCGCCACGCCTTTCACGCCGGTGGCTTTGCCGACGTCCTCAAGCACATCGTGCTGACGCGTATTCTGCTCTATCTGCAGGGGAAGCCGGCCGCGTTTCGCCTGATCGATACCCATGCCGGCGCCGGCGTCTATGATTTGACCGGTGAGGAAGCCCAACGCGGAGGCGAATGGCTCACCGGCATTGCCCGCATCATGCAGGCGCGCTTCTCGCAAGCCACCGCATCGCTGATCAAGCCCTATCTCGACATCGTCAGGGCGTTCAACCCGCGCGGGGCCGAACTCGAGGCCTATCCCGGCTCGCCGCTGATCGCGCGCGCCTTGCTGCGGCCGCAGGACCGGCTGACCGCATGCGAACTCGAGCCGAAAGCGCACAAGAAGCTGGTCGACGCGCTGCGGCGAGACCGCCAGGCCCGCGTGGTCGAACTCGATGGCTGGGTCGCGTTGCCGGCCTTCGTGCCGCCGAAAGAGCGGCGCGGTCTCATCCTGATCGATCCGCCATACGAGCAGAAGGACGAGTTTGAGCGGCTCGCCGCGGGCTTTGCGGAAGCCTTCGCGAAATGGCCCAGCGGCAGCTACCTGTTGTGGTACCCGGTCAAAAGCCGCCGGGTCACGGAGGAATTGGCGAGGCAGGTCGCCGAAGCGGTTGGGCGTACGAGCCCTCCCGGAGAATGCCTGCGACTCGAGTTCAGCGTCGCGCCCGAGAGGCCAGGCACCGCGCTGGCCTCGGCGGGTCTTCTGGCGGTGAACCCGCCGTGGACGCTGATGGGAGAGCTCAAGGCCATCCTGCCCGAACTTGAAAAGCCGCTCGGCCAGGGCGGCGCCGGCCGGTGGAGACTGGTGCGGTTGATTTGACACTCGCGTCCCTGTCGCCGCGTGCCTTGGTCGCCAATGTCAAATCCAAAATCGCACTAAAATCCTGTATTTGTGGCGTCCGCGCGGGGTCGGACATTTGCAAGAGCGCTTCCCGCAAGAGGAAGCGGATGTCCGAGCCGGGAGACTCGAGAGCGCCTAAACCTTAACCAGGCCGGCCCGCCGCCCGGCCTTAAAAGTCCGATAGGCAATTTGCCGGGAACCGTATTATGCTCAAGCCATTGGGATCGGCTTTACGTTCCGCTTCCGCGAATGGTAGCGGCGGAGTGAAGGCCTTCTTCTATTAATTTGTGGCGGATCCAGGCTCATCGCCTGAACGCCGGGATGGCCAGACTTCCGACAGCGAATATCCGACCCACCGATACGCGTTGGCGTAGCGGCGGAGCAATGCGGGGAGGTTTCCCTATGGCCATGACTGGTACGGTCAAGTTCTTCAACGGAGAACGCGGCTATGGCTTCATCAAGCCCGATGACGGCGGACGCGATGTTTTCGTCCACATCACGGCTGTGGAGCGTGCCGGATTGAAGGATCTGACCGAAGGACAACGTATTACATTTGATGTCGAACCGGACAAGAAGGGCAAAGGCCCCAAGGCGGTTAACCTCGTGATTTCTTCCTGAGCCGTTTCGATTTTCAGACGTCTCGGAAAATTTCTTTTTTCGATGCGTCCTGTTGACGCGGGCGGGTCGAGACGACGATTGAAAGCTCGACGCGTATTTTTCACGCGAAGGACGTTCCCACTTCGCTCAAAAGCGCTTTGACAAAAAAATCCCGGCCGTAGTGCGGCCGGGAAATTTGCTGCTGATTTTCTTGTTGCTCTCAGAAGCGATAGTTCACACCGGCACGAAGCAGCCCGAAGTGATAGCCGTTTTGAACGCCGGTGATCGTGAAGTTGCTGTCGCTGAGATCGACAAAGAGGAACTCAAATCGTGTGCTCCAGTTCGGAGTGAGACCGAATTCGGCGCCAAGGCCCGCGGTCCAGCCGGCGTTGGTGTGTGTCTCCGAGAGACCGAACGTCTCGCCGCGCAATTCACCGAACGCAAGACCCGCGGTGCCGTAAAACAGGATGTTGTTGAACGCATAGCCGGCGCGGCCACGCACCGTGCCGAACCATGGGTTTGAGAACTTCCACGGAGCGAACGTATCGGAGGCGCCGGTCGCCTGGAGGTCGCCTTCGACACCGAACACCCATGGGCCGGTCTGGAAGAAGTTATAACCGGCCTGCGCGCCGCCTACGAAACCCGATGGCCTGGTCACACTATTGTCGACGGAGCCCCAGGCCCAACCGAGATTTCCGCCGAGATAGGGCCCTGCCCAGCTATAGATATTGAGCGGCTGGTTGACGGTGTATGGGGCGCGCGATCCGTAATAGAGATCGGCTGCCTCAACCGAAGCCGTCCCGGTCGCGGCAATCAGCGCTGCCGCGCCCAAAGCGATCCTGCTCATCCCTCACACTCCCCAACACACTCGCCGTGACCGTTGGTTTCAGTCGCGAAAAAAATGCGCGTCGTGACGACCGGCGTGGTTACGGAATTCCACCCTTTGTCGACAGGATTTATCGAGACTTTTAAGTTAAGGGGTTGTTAAGGCCTCTCGCAGGGTGCTTTTTAGTCTTAAGAGAGCGTTACCGGCGCGACTGGCGCTGCGCGATGGCGGCGCTTAAATCTTCAAGGCCATGGCTCACGATTCTACCGATCAGGCGAAGGCATCCGACCGGCGGAAAGCTCCGTCCGGCTCCGAACCGATCGCTGCGGAACCTGACTTGCCGCCGCAGGAATTGGCCGCGGGCGATATCGACCCTGCCACCGTCAACGCCGAGGAGGAGGATGAGGCGCGGCTGCCGGAAATCGCCGAGGAAAATGCCGAGCCGGTCGCCGAAGGTCCGCTCGCGATCGGCCATGCAGCGATCGAAAACGCGGTGCGCCTGGCACCGATCTCGCCGGGCGTCTACCGCATGCTCAACGCAGCCAACGACGTCCTCTACGTCGGCAAGGCCAAGAATGTCCGCAAGCGGCTCGCTTCCTATGCGAGGCTGACCGCCCCCCAGCCCGCGCGCATCCAGCGCATGATCGCAGCTACCGTTGCGGTGGAGATCGTCTCCACCGCGACCGAGACCGAAGCGCTGCTGCTCGAGGCCAATCTGATCAAGCAGTTGCGGCCGCGCTTCAACGTGCAACTGCGCGACGACAAATCGTTCCCCTATATCCTGATCACGGGCGATCACTGGGCGCCGCAGATTCTCAAGCACCGCGGCGCCCAGACCCGCCCGGGCCAGTATTTTGGGCCATTCGCCTCGGCAGGTGCGGTCAATCGCACCATCACGGCGCTGCAGCGCGCCTTCCTGGTGCGCTCGTGCACCGATTCGTTTTTTGAGAGCCGCACGCGGCCGTGCCTGCTCTACCAGATCCGCCGCTGTTCGGGACCCTGCACCGGGGAAATCGATTTTCCCGGCTACACCGAGCTCGTGCGCGAAGCCAAGGACTTCCTGTCGGGTCGCAGCCACGCCGTGAAACAGCAACTGGCGGGCGAGATGGAGAGGGCTTCTGCCGCGCTCGAATTCGAGACCGCAGCTCTCTATCGCGACCGTCTTGCGGCGCTGTCAGCGATCCAGTCGCAACAGGGCATCAATCCGCGCACGGTCGAGGAAGCCGACGTGTTCGCCATCTACCAGGAAGGCGGATATTCCTGTGTCGAGGTGTTCTTCTTCCGCACCGGGCAGAACTGGGGCAACCGCGCCTATTTCCCGCGCGCGGAGAAATCGTTCACGCCGGAGGAGGTGCTGGCCTCGTTCCTTGCGCAGTTCTACGACGACAAGCCGCCGCCCAGGCTCGTATTGCTGTCGCACACGATCGAGGAAGCCGAGTTGCTGGCGAACGCGCTCTCGGTCAAGGCGGGCTTTAAGGTCGAGGTCGCAACACCGCGGCGCGGCGAGAAAAAGGAATTGATCGCGCATGCGCTCACCAACGCGCGCGAGGCATTGGGACGCAAGCTCGCCGATACGGCAACGCAAGGCCGGCTGCTGGCCGGGCTTGTCACCACGCTCGGCCTGCCGCATCCGCCGCAGCGGATCGAGGTCTACGACAATAGTCACATCCAGGGCACCAACGCGGTGGGCGCGATGATCGTGGCCGGCCCCGACGGCTTCATCAAGAACCAGTACCGCAAGTTCAACATCAAGGCCGAGGGGCTGACGCCCGGCGATGACTACGCGATGATGCGCGAGGTGCTGCAACGGCGCTTCAAGCGGCTGGTGACACCGCCGGCCGAAGACAGTGCGGTCAGGTCCCGCCGCGACGACGATAGTTTTCCGCAATGGCCTGACCTGGTCATCATCGACGGCGGCCGCGGCCAGCTCAACGCGGCAAGGGAGATCTTCGACACGATGGGCTTGACGCAGGTTTCGCTGCTGGCGGTCGCCAAGGGACCGGACCGCGATGCCGGCCGCGAAACCCTGTTCATGCCGAATCGGGACGCACTCAAACTCGAGCCACGGGACCCGGTCTTGTATTTCATCCAGCGGCTGCGCGACGAGGCCCACCGGTTTGTCATCGGTTCCCATCGAAAATTGCGCAAAAAAGACATTCGCGAGGCCGGACTGCAGGAAATCCCCGGGATCGGCCCCTCACGCAAACGTGCCTTGCTGCACCATTTCGGAACCCTGAAGGAGATCGAGCGGGCCTCGATCGCCGATCTTGGCAAGGTTCCTGGTGTCAGCGCGGAAAGCGCGCGCAAGATTTTCGAGTTTTTCCACTCCCAGCTGGGGTAAAATTGAACCGGGTCATCCCGCTGCGGCGCCGCGGACGGTTGACCTTCAATTTTCCACTCCCAGCTGGGGTAAAATTGAACCGGGTCATCCCGCTGCGGCGCCGCGGACGGTTGACCTTCACACTTCAGCGGTATTGGTACCAGTGCCGCCCATTTGAAGTTCCTGCACTGCAAGCGGCAAACTTTGTCCAGGAACTTCAAATGGTAAAGCGGCACTAGAATCGATAATTTGCTGGTGCCCATGACTTTCCGAAGTTCGTGAAAGGTGGGTGCGGCGGCGTAGCACGAACTTCGGAAAGTGGTGCACCAGGAATGAACATCGCGACGACCAGGGGGGTGGCGAAAACCTCGCTCTCCCTGCCCAACATTCTGACCTATGCCAGGATTGCCGCCATCCCGGTGGTGGTTGGCTGCATCTATGTGCAGTCCATCATGGACGGCCCGCTCTGGCTCAGATGGATGGCGCTGGCCGTGTTCCTCGCCGCCGCGGTCACCGACTTCCTCGACGGCTATTATGCGCGAATCTGGGACCAGCAATCGGCCTTCGGGCGGATGCTCGATCCGATCGCCGACAAGCTGCTGGTGGCCTCCTGCCTGTTGATGCTCGCCGCCGACGGCATCATCCACGGCTGGACGCTGTGGGCGGCGATCGTGATCCTGTGCCGGGAGATTCTGGTCTCGGGCCTGCGCGAATACCTCGCCGCACTGCGCGTCAGCGTGCCCGTCACCAAGCTTGCCAAATACAAGACCACGATTCAGCTGGTGGCGATTGGCTTCCTGCTCGCGGGCGAAGCCGGCGACCAGGTCATCCCGTTCACCACCCAGGTTGGCATATCGTTGCTGTGGATCTCCGCGCTTTTCACGATCTATACCGGCTGGGACTATTTCCGTGCCGGCATCCATCACCTCATGAAGGAGGATGAGGGATGAAGGTGAAATATTTCGCCTGGGTCCGCGAGCGGGTCGGCAAATCCGAGGAAACCATCGAGCCGCCGGAAAGCGTGCGGACGATCGAAGACCTGATGGCGTGGCTCGCCAGGCGCGGCGAGACCTACGCCCACGCCTTCGAGACGCCAAAGGTGATCCGCGCGGCGATCGACCATGCCCATGTCAGGGCGGACGCCACCATCGCCGGCGCGCGGGAGATTGCGTTCTTTCCGCCGATGACCGGCGGCTGAATCCATTTTCGGGCTCGCCAGTTCTCATGACCGCCAACGTCACGATTCGAATCCAGCAGGCCGATTTCGACATCGCGCGTGAGATATCCGCTCTCACCAGGGGCCGCACCGATATCGGCGCGGTCGTGAGCTTCAGCGGCATTTGCAGGGACGGCGACGACGGGAGCCCAATCGCGGCCCTGACGCTCGAGCATTATCCCGGCATGGCGGAAGCGGAAATCGCACGGCACGTTGAGACCGCGATGTCGCGCTGGCCCCTGACCGGCGTGAGCGTGATTCACCGCGTCGGTCGCATCGCGCCCGGTGAAAATATCGTGCTTGTGCTGACCGCGTCGGTGCATCGGCAGGCGGCGTTCGCCGGCGCGGAATTCCTGATGGACTACCTGAAGGCCAACGCACCGTTCTGGAAGCGTGAGGAGAGTGGCAGCGGAACGAGCTGGGTCGAAGCGCGTCACCACGACGACGAGGCGGCGGCGCGCTGGACCAAGCCCTGATGGCCAGGATCCAGATGGCGAAGCGCGTCAAATCACCCGCCAAGCGTTCCCGCGCCGCATCGAAACTCGCCGAGGTCAGACCCGGCGAACTGGTGACGCTGCTCGATTTCGTCCGTTTCGCGGTAAGCCGCTTTGTCGAAGCCAAACTGACCTTCGCCCATGGCACGACCGATCCGGTTGCGGAAGCGGCATTTCTGGTTTGCGAGACGCTGCACCTTCACCCCGACCAGTTCGACACGTTCGCGACCGCGCGGGTCACCGCGCGCGAGGCCAAATCGATCCTCGACCTGATCGCCCTCCGCGTCGCCTCGCGAAAACCTGCCGCCTATCTCGTCAACAAGATCTACATGCGCAGCCTGCCCTTCCATGTCGACGAGCGGGTGATCGTCCCGCGCTCCTATATCGGCGAGTTGCTGGATTCACATTTCGGCGGGCGCGACGACCAACCAGCCGCGTTGATCGAAAACGCAAGCGCGGTGGAAAACGTCCTCGATCTATGCACCGGCTCCGGCTGTCTTGCCATTCTCGCCAGCCGGACCTTTCCGAACGCGAAGATCGATGCGGTAGACATTTCCAGAGAGGCTATCGAGGTCGCCGCGCGCAATGTGGCCGATTACGGCCTTCAAGATCGGGTGATGTTGCACCGCGGCGACCTGTTCGCGCCGCTTGGCGACAAGCGTTACGACCTGATCATTGCCAATCCGCCGTATGTCGATGCCGAAGGCTTGGCCGCGCTGCCGCGCGAATGCCGCGCCGAGCCGAAGCTCGCCTTCGACGGCGGTGCCGACGGTCTTGAGGTCATCGGTCGCATATTGAGCGAGGCCAGGCGCCACCTGACGCCCGAGGGCGGGCTGTTGTGCGAAATCGGCCGCTGTCGCCCGGCGCTCGAGGCGGCCTGTCCGGAAAGCGAATTTCTCTGGCTCGAAACCGAAGATTCGCAAGGCGAGGTTTTCTGGATTCGCGCCGCGGATCTGTGAAATTTTCGGAAGAAGTCAGCCGCCTTACCAGCCGAATGTTACTTATCACGGCCTGATTGACCGTAAAGCAATCCCGTTCGTGGTATTCGAGGTCCGAAACTGCTAGTTTGGCCGCCAACAGCCATATCCCAAAACTTCAAGAGGCCCCCATGCTGGACAAGAGCCCACGCCCCAATGCGGTCAACGTACCCAACGACCTGGCCGCGCACTGGATGCCGTTCACCGCCAACCGGGCCTTCAAGAAGGCGCCGCGGATGCTCGCCGGCGCAAAGGGCATGCATTACATCACGACCGACGGACGCAACATCATCGACGCTGCCGCCGGGATGTGGTGCACCAATGCAGGGCATGGCCGCGAGCGGATTTCCGAGGCCATTGCGAGGCAAGCCGCCGCGCTCGACTATGCGCCGCCGTTCCAGTTCGGCATCCCGCAGGCATTCGAACTCGCCAGCCGCGTCGCCGACCTCGCGCCGGCGGGGCTCGATCACGTGTTCTTCTGCAATTCCGGATCGGAAGCCGTCGACACCGCGCTCAAGATCGCGCTGGCCTATCACCAAATCTCCGGCCAGGGCAGCCGCACCCGTCTGATCGGCCGCGAGCGTGGCTATCACGGCGTCGGATTCGGCGGCACCTCAGTCGGCGGCATCGTCAACAACCGCCGACTGTTCGGAACGCTGCTCGCCGGCGTCGACCATCTGTCCCACACCTATGACCGCGAGAAGCAGGCCTTCACCAAAGGCGAGCCGGAATATGGCGCGCATTTCGCCGAGGAGCTCGAGCGTCTGGTCAACCTGCATGGCGCAAACACCATCGCCGCCGTGATCGTCGAACCGATGGCGGGATCGACCGGCGTGATCCCGCCGCCCAAGGGCTACCTCAAGCGGCTGCGCGAAATCACCCAGAGGCACGGCATTCTCCTGATTTTCGACGAAGTCATCACCGGCTTTGGTCGTCTCGGTTTCGCCTTTGCCGCCGAGCGTTACGGCGTGCTGCCGGACATGATCACCTTTGCCAAGGGCGTCACCAATGGTGCCGCTCCGATGGGTGGCGTCGTCGTGCGCGACACGATCCACAACGCCTTCATGAACGGCCCGGAACATGTCATCGAACTCGCCCATGGCTATACCTATTCGGCCCATCCCCTGGCCTGCGCCGCCGGGCTTGCAACACTCGAAATCTACCGTGAGGAGAAGCTGTTCGAGCGCGCCCGTGCGCTGGAGCCCAAATTCATCGACGCCGTAATGTCGCTGAGAAACGAGCCCAACGTGCTCGACATCCGCACTGTCGGGCTCACGGCGGGGATCGACCTTGCCGCGCGCCCCGATCAGATCGGAAAACGGGGCTTCGACGGGCTCAACAGCGCGTTCTTCGATCACGACCTGATGCTGCGGATCGCCGGCGATACCCTCGCCTTGACCCCGCCCTTGATCGTCAGCGAAGACCAGATCGGGGAGATCGTCGAGAAGGTGGCCAGGGTGATCCGCGCGGTGGCCTGACTGCGGCCGGTTCCCCGGCGGATGAAAAATAACAACATTCGTCCGGCGAATCAGCAATGGTGATAGGATCGGTGACCGCTTCAGTCAGAAGCGGGCATCGGGTGGGGGGACGTTCGCTAGATGATTCGCATTTCCACGATTTTCATCGCGATCTGCATGGTGCTGGTCGCAGCGTCCCTGGGCCTGGTCCTGTACTCGGTCGCAGGAATCAGCGGAACGGAATCGGCGATTGTCGCGCTCACCGCGCTGACCTTCCTGATCCTCTACAATGCCGTATCGATGCGGCTGCGCGACCGTACCGACGTCGGCAGCCAGATCGCGGACCTGTCGCGCGGCACCGCCGATCTTGCCCGTCAGGTCGCCGAATTCGGCCGCCGGCTCGCCGCAGTCGAAGGCCGGCTCGCTTCGGCCAATGCTGCGGGTGCTGACCGCATTCAGGCGGTGGCGGGGGAGATCAGCGAACTCGGCGGGCTCGTCAAACAGCTCGCGGTCTCCGTTGCGAGCCACGACGACATCCTGTCCGCGGGCCTTCCCGCCAACAAGGTGGAGGACGAACCAAAGGAGCAATCGCCCGCCGCCGCGGCCGCGAATGGCGTGACCACGGCGCTGGCGCCGCCCGTCGTCGCGGCCAGCAAATCTGCCTCTTCCCGCAGCGAAGCCCAGATCCTTGCCGCCGTGAAGGCTGCGATCGAGGAAAACCGGCTCGAAATCTACCTGCAGCCGATGGTGACCTTGCCGCAACGCAAGGTTCGTTTCTATGAAGCCGTGACGCGGATGCGTGACGAGAACGATCAGATCGTTCCGGCCGAAGATTTCATCCGCGTCGCGGAAGCTGCCGGACTGATCGGGCGGATCGATCACATGGTGATGCTGCGCTGTGTGCAGGTGCTTCGCCGGCTGATGGTGCGCAACAAGGACGTCGGCGTGTTCTGTAACCTGGCGGCGGCGACGCTCGGCAATCCCGTGACCTTCACCCAATGCCTTGATTTCCTCGAAGCCAACCGCGCGTTGGCGCCCTCGCTCGTCATCGAATTCAAGCAGGCGGCGTTCCGCAAGCTTGGCCCGACGGAAAGCGAACATCTCGCGGCGCTGGCGCAGCGCGGCTATCGCTTCTCGATCGATCACGTCACCGATCTGAGGATCGAACCGCGCGAACTCGCCGACCGCGGTGTCCGCTTCATCAAAGTCCCCGCCGCGCTGCTGCTCGATCCGAAGCGGTCTTCGACTTCGGACATTCACCCGTCCGACCTTTCCGACCTGCTCGGCCGCTTCGGCATCGATCTGATCGCCGAACGGATCGAGGGCGAACGCGCCGTGGTCGATCTGCTCGATTACGACGTGCGGTTCGGCCAGGGATTTCTGTTTGCGCCGCCCCGTCCGGTGCGCCCCGAGGGCGCACCTGCCAATGGCACCGTCCATCAGAGCAGGGCGCAGGAAACCAATGGCTCCGGCAAGCCAGCGATCGAGCCGGCTCGCGCAACCGGCAACGCCGCACTGGCGCGCCGTGCCGCCGGCCCCGTCTGACAGGCGACATGACGGCGCTTAGATTTGCCGAAAGGCTGCGCGACGTCGTTGGCGGCGCAGAGGTCCTGCTCAGCGACATCTGGGGCGTGGTTCACAACGGCCTCGCCGCATTCCCGGATGCCTGCCAGGCCCTTCACAGCTTTCGCCAGCAAGGCGGCACCGTAATCCTCATCACCAACGCGCCGCGACCTGCGGATTCGGTGCAGCGGCAATTGCGCAAGCTCAAGGTTGCGGACGAGATCTATGACGCGATCGTCAGTTCGGGCGATCTCACCCGGCATTTCGTCGCCGACCATCCCGGTCAGAAGATGTTCTGGATCGGACCGGAGCGCGACAGTTCGATCTATCGTGGGCTCGATCCGGTTCTCGCACCGCTGGAACAGGCCGATTACATCGTCTGCACCGGCCTGTTCGACGATGAAACGGAATCGGCGGAAAATTACCGCGCGATGTTGCTGCAGGCGCGCGAGCGCAGGCTGACCCTGATCTGCGCCAATCCCGACATCGTGGTCGAGCGCGGCGACCGGCTGATCTATTGCGCGGGCGCGGTCGCAGAACTCTATCTCGAACTCGGCGGTGAAGTGATTTTCTACGGCAAGCCGCACCGGCCGATCTATGAGCGCGCCATCGCGATGGCCGCCGAACGTCGCGGCCGTGCGGTCGAGCTCAAGGACGTCCTTGCGATCGGAGATTCGGTGCGGACTGATCTGGCCGGCGCGCAAAGCTTCGGGATCGATTGCCTGTTCATCACTCGCGGCATCCATTCCGAGGAATTCGAAGGGATCGACCAGCTGGACCCCGCTTCCGTCAGGGAATTGTTCGGCCATCCGCCGCGCGCGCTGATGCGGGAATTGCGGTGGTAGCACCGCCGTTTCCCGGATGCTGCGTAAGCCGCGGCGCTGTTGGCGGCGTGGCGCGCTGCTGATCCGGGATCCATATTTTTTTGGCAGGCAGGTTTCGGCTCGGCGATGCAGCGTTACGCGCTGCACCGCGTCCGGGACAGAGCCGAGGTCCTAAGCGTTCGCCAGATCCGGGAACACGGCTTCGATCTTGGTCTTCAGCGTCGCGGCATTGAAGGGCTTGACGATGTAGTTGTTTACCCCGGCCTTCTTGGCGGCGATGACGTTCTCGGTCTTGGACTCCGCCGTAATCATGATGAACGGGGTGGTGGCGAGATTGGGGTCGGCCCGGACTTCCCTGAGCAGGTCGTATCCGGTCATCGGTTCCATGTTCCAGTCGGAGATCACGAGCCCATATTTCTTGCTGCGCATCTTGTTCAGCGCCTGCGATCCGTCGCTGGCGTCATCGATATTCTCGAAGCCAAGCTGCTTGAGGAGATTTCTGATGATACGAATCATGGTGTTGTAGTCATCGACCACCAGAACCGACATCGACAAGTCAACCGCCATATTCAATTCCCCTGCGCAACCGCAACAATCGTAAGAGTTCTGCCGCGACTTAGAGTCGCTTCGCCGACCGCTGCAAGGACTACCATCAGCCGTTAAACAGCCCGTTAACCTGCTACCGTCCCGAAATGGGGCTAATGGCGATGAAGGCTCCGGCTTGACTTCATCAGTTTCCCCAAGTCACGGTCCCGCGCCTGACGACAGAATCGAAGATTCCCAAGATGGCGGCTGACTTTACGGTGATAGGCGATTCCACCCCCGCGGCGGCGATCCCGAAGGGAATGGTGGTCGCGATGGGCAATTTCGACGGCGTCCATCTCGGTCATCGCGCGGTGATCGACGCGGCGCTTCGAATGGGACGGGCGCATGGCAAGCCGGCCATGGCGGTGACATTCGAACCGCACCCCCGCAGCTATTTCAGCCCGAACACCCCGCAATTCCGGCTGACCGACGAGACCGCGAAGCTGCGGCTGCTGGCGGGAACCGGGCTCGCCGGCGCCGTCGTAATGAGCTTCGACAAGCGCCGCGCCGAGACCACGGCGCCAGATTTCATTCACCATGATCTCATCGAGCGGCTCGGGATCAGCGGCATTGCCGTCGGCTACGATTTTCATTTCGGCAAGGGCCGGGTCGGCTCGCCGAGTCTGTTGGTATCGGAAGCGCCACGTCTTGGCATCGAGGTGGACGTGCAGGCGCATGTCGATATCGCCGAACGGCCGGTCTCCTCGAGCGCGATCCGCATGGCGCTCACGGAGGGACAAATCGAGGAAGCCACCGCCATGCTGGGCGGCCCCTGGTTCGTCACCGGTCAGGTGATCCATGGCGACAAGCGTGGCCGCGACCTCGGTTATCCCACCGCCAATATCCGCCTCGACAAGAATTGCGGCCTGAAGCACGGCATCTACGCGGTGCGGGTCGGACTCGGCGGACGGCGCTTTGACGGGGTGGCAAGTTTTGGCCGCCGCCCGACCTTCGACAATGGCGCCCCGCTCCTGGAAATATTCCTGTTCGATTTCGATGGCGATCTCTATGGAGCCACCCTCGATGTTGCCTTCATCGCTTTCATTCGCGACGAATTGAAGTTCGACAGCATCGAGACGCTGATCCGCCAGATGGACGACGACAGCGCCCGCGCCCGCGCATGCCTCGCCGCGGCGCCGGGAGCATTTCCGGAGCTCGGCACCGTCACCTGACCACCTCCCAGCCCACCGGCGAGGGCTTTGCGATTCCTGCGCCCGGCTGCTATGGAAACCCCTATGTTTGCGCAGCGCACCACAGGGATTAGCGGCCCGGCTTCCGCCTGAGCTTCGGCTCGGCGCAAGACCGGGGATTTCGTTCACCCGCGAAGCGAATCGCGTCTTTCCGCTTGAGCCCGATTTCAGAGCCCTGATGTCCGAAAAGCCACAGAAGTCCGAAGCCAAAGACTATTCCAAAACCCTGTTCCTGCCGCAGACGGAATTCCCGATGCGGGCCGGCCTGCCCCAGCGCGAGCCTGAGATCCTCAAGGTCTGGTATGGAATCGGCCTCTACGAGAGGCTGCGCAAATCGTCCGCCGGGCGGACCAAATTCGTGCTGCATGACGGCCCGCCCTATGCCAACGGCAACATCCATATCGGGCACGCGCTCAACAAGATCCTCAAGGACGTCGTGACCAAGAGCCAGCAGATGCTCGGCTTTGACTCCAACTACGTGCCCGGCTGGGACTGTCACGGCCTGCCGATCGAATGGAAGATCGAGGAAGAGAACTATCGCTCCAAGGGCAAGGCCAAACCCGACTTCCGCGATTCGGCGGCGATGGTTGCCTTCCGGAAAGAGTGCCGTGCCTATGCCACGCACTGGCTCAACGTTCAGCGCGAGGAGTTCAAGCGGCTTGGCATCATCGGCGACTGGGACCACCCCTACGCGACGATGGACTATTTCGCCGAGGCGCAGATTGCCCGCGAGTTGATGAAGTTCGCCGCCAACGGCACGCTCTACCGCGGCTCCAAGCCCGTGATGTGGAGCGTGGTGGAAAAGACCGCGTTGGCCGAAGCCGAGGTGGAGTACGAGGATTACACCTCTGATCAGGTCTGGGTGAAATTCCCGGTCACCTCTCCCGCGCATGGCGTGCTCGCCGGCGCCAGTATCGTGATCTGGACCACCACGCCCTGGACGCTGCCCGGCAACCGCGCCATCAGCTTTTCGCCGAAAATCGCCTACGGACTTTACAGGGTCACTGACGCACCCTCCGACAATTGGGCGAGGGCCGGTGATCTTGTGATCCTTGCCGACGCGCTTGCGGAAAGCGTGTTCAAGCAGGCGCGCGTCACGGCCTACGAGAAGGTCCGCAACGTGCCCGGCGAAACCCTCGACGCGGTCGAATGCGCCCACCCGCTGAAGAGCCTTGACGGCGGTTACGCCTTCAAGGTGCCGCTGCTCGCAGGCGAACACGTCACCGAGGATACCGGCACCGGCTTCGTACATACTGCTCCCGGCCACGGCCGCGAAGACTTCGACGTCTGGACCGCGAATGCCCGCGAGCTGGAAGCGCGCGGCATCAACACGACCATCCCCTACACTGTCGACGAAAACGGCGCCTTCACCGACCATGCGCCTGGCTTCACCGGGAAACGCGTGATCAACGACAAGGGCGAGAAGGGCGATGCCAATGAGGCTGTCATCAAGGCCCTGATCGACGCCGGCATGCTGCTTGCGCGCTCACGATTGAAGCATCAATACCCGCATTCGTGGCGCTCGAAGAAGCCGGTGATCTTCCGCAACACGCCGCAATGGTTCATCGCGATGGATAAACCTTTCTCCTTACCTCTCCCCGCTGGGGAGAGGTCGGCCGCGAAACGGACGGGTGAGGGGGAGGGGTCAGGTGGTGGAGCCCCCTCACCCGATGTTCTCGCTGCCGCTCAAACGTCGACCTCTCCCCGGCGGGGAGAGGTGAAGGAAGTCGGTGACACCTTGCGCGATCGCGCGCTGCACGCGATCTCTGTCACCGAGTGGGTGCCGCCCGCGGGCCAAAATCGCATCACCGGCATGATCGCAAGCCGGCCCGACTGGGTGATCTCGCGCCAGCGCGCCTGGGGCGTGCCGATCGCGGTCTTCATCCGCGAAAAGCCTGATGGCTCGGCTGAAATCCTGCAGGACGAGGCCGTGAACAAGCGCATCACGGACGCGTTCGAGCGGGAAGGCGCGGACGCCTGGTACATGGAAGGCGCCCGCGAGCGCTTCCTCGGACCGCTGGCCAACGAGGAATGGAAGAGGATCGACGACATCTGCGACGTCTGGTTCGATTCCGGCTCGACCCACGCTTTCGTGCTGGAAGACCCCGTGCACTTTCCGGGTCTTGCCGGCATCAGGCGCAAGGTCGATGGCGGCGCCGACACCGTGATGTATCTGGAGGGTTCGGACCAGCACCGTGGCTGGTTTCACTCCTCGCTGCTCGAGAGCTGCGGCACGCGCGGGCGCGCGCCTTATGACGTCGTGCTGACGCACGGCTTCACGCTCGACGAGAACGGCCGCAAAATGTCGAAGTCGCTCGGCAATACCGTCGAGCCGCAAAAGGTGATCGCGCAATCGGGCGCCGATATCTTGCGGCTGTGGGTCGCTTCTACCGACTATGCCGACGACCAGCGCATCGGCCCGGAGATCCTGAAAAACAACGTCGAAACCTACCGCAAGCTGCGCAACACGATCCGCTGGATGCTCGGCACGCTGCATCATTTCAAGCCGGGCGATGACGTCGAAGCCGCCGATATGCCCGAACTCGAGCGGTTGATGCTGCACCGGTTGAGCGAGATCGACGCGGTCGTGCGCGAGGCCTACGCAAACTTCGATTACAAGACGGTGGTCGCCTCGCTCACGCATTTCATGAACACCGATTTGTCGGCGTTCTACTTCGACATCCGCAAGGACGTTCTGTATTGCGATCCGCCGTCGTCGACGACCCGCAAGGCGGCGCTCACGACTGTCGATATTCTTTGCGACGCGATCTTGAGGTGGCTCGCGCCCATCATCAGCTTTACCGCCGACGAAGCCTGGTTCATGTACCGGCCGCACGGACCGCCGTCCGTGCATTTGCTCACCTTCCCGGATGGTCTTGCTGACTTTCGCGATGAGGCGCTGGCGGCGAAATGGGAGACGATCCGCGCCGTGCGCCGCGTCGTCACCGGGGCGCTGGAAATCGAGCGCGCGGCCAAGCGCATCGGCTCTTCGCTCGAAGCCTCGCCTTTGGTCTACATTTCGGACCAGGCGATTTTCGACACGCTGTTCGACATCGATCTGGCCGAAGTTTGCATCACCTCGAACGCGATGGTGACCAATGAGGACTCGCCCGCCGACGCGTTCCGGTTGAGCGACGTGCCGAATGTCGCGGTCGTGGTCGAAAAGGCAGCGGGCAGCAAATGCGCCCGCTCCTGGAAGATTCTGCCGACGGTGGGTGAAGATCGCGAATACCCCGACGTTTCGCCGCGCGACGCCCAGGCTTTGCGCGAATGGAAGGCCCCGGGAGTGGCGATTTGAGCAGCCAACTACGCGCAGGTGTGATCGCGGCCGTTGCCGTGCTCGCGCTCGACCAGGCCTCGAAACTCTGGTTGCTCCGCGTGTTCGACATCGGCCGTCGCGGCGCGGTCAAGCTCGCGCCGTTCTTGGATCTGGTGCTGGCGTGGAATCCCGGGATCAGTTTCGGCTGGTTCCAGAGCGACAGTCCGGCGGCCCAGATCGCCCTGATGCTGATCAAGGCGGCTGCGGTATTGATATTGGCGATCTGGATGGCAAGGTCGCGCAACCTGATCGCAACGATTGCGCTTGGCCTTATCATCGGCGGGGCGATCGGCAATGCCATCGACCGCTTCGCCTACGGCGCGGTGGTCGATTTTGCCCTGTTTCACGTTCAGATTGGCGAAAAAACCTTCAATTGGTACGTGTTTAACTTTGCCGACGTGGCGATTGTTGCCGGGGTTGCGGCCCTGTTGTATGATTCCTTCTTGGGGGCACCCGCCGCAAAAGCGCCCTGATCCCGGCAGATACGAACCCAGCAAGTTAAAGGCTTGAGGGTGTGCTGGATTGTACGCTTGACAGGCGGGGCCGCGGGGAAATTTTGGACAGGAAAAACGCGATGCGCCGGACCGAGGCTAGTGCCGCCGATTTGAAGTTCCTGCGTCGCGGGCGGCAGACTCCGTCCAGGAACTTCAAATGGGAAATCGGCACTGGAATCGTAGCTTTGCTAGTGCCCATAACTTTTCGAAGTTCGTAAAAGGGGACGCTGCGATGGAGTACGAACTTCGAAAAGTGGGCACTAGCGGTTGGATTGTGCGGAATTCGTCGAATGTGGCGACGCCTGTGCTGCGGCTCGCCGTCATCGCGTTGGGGATGGCCCTCGCCGTGTCCGCAGGCAGCGCGCGCGCCGAAGAGGACAACAGAACCTTCGGCGAAAAATTCATGGACGGCTTCTACAACACGGTCCGCGGCACCAATATGGACAACCGCGGCATCGATTACCGCGAGCGGTCTCCGCTGGTGGTGCCTCCGAAGCTCGATCTGCCGCCGCCGACTGCCGCAGCCCAGAACACCCAGATTGCGAACTGGCCCAAGGACCCGGACGAGAGGCAGCGCAAGGCCGTCATCGAGGCCAAGAAGAAGAATGCGCCGCCCCCGGCCCGCGTCCAGGCTGCGGCGAATCAAACGGCAGCCGCTGGCCCGGCTCGCCCGGTCAACATCGCCCCTCCGCCTGACGAGCCTCCTGCTCCTGGCACCACTCGTCCAGCTTACGCGAACGATAGCAACGGAACGGCCCGGACCGACCCGGTCTACGACCAGCCGGGTGACCTCTTTACGGGCGGGCTGAGCAAATCGCTGGGCCTCGGCGACAGTCTCGACATCGGCAATCTGTTCGGCACCAAGAAAACCGAGCTTGCGGTGCAGCCTGGAAGTGAGCCGACCCGGGAGGCTCTGACCCAACCACCGGCGGGGTATCAGACGCCGTCCCCGAACTATCCCTACGCCCCCGAATCGAAGGGACTGCTGGGCGGGGAATCCAATCCTGACCGTAACCCGCTCGCCCAACGGTCGAGCGCAACCAGCATGGCAAAATAGAGTCATCTGCTGACGACCGGCTTGCTGACGCTGATCGCCTGCCGTGCGTGGCGCGGCATTGTGACATTTTCCCCGAAACCTTCGGGCATCCATCAAAGGCTATAATGTCGTTACACGCCTGCAGGGTTTCTATCTTCGCCGCCTTACTTTCGGGTGCGGTGCTCTCATCAGCGAACGCTTTCGCCGAAACGACAGTGACCTCCGTGCCGCCGGCCACGTTCACGCTTGGCAATGGCCTGCAGGTGGTGGTGATCCCGGATCATCGCACCCCCGTCGTCACGCAAATGATCTGGTACAAGGTCGGCTCGGCCGACGAGACGCCCGGCAAATCCGGGCTGGCGCATTTTCTTGAGCATCTGATGTTCAAGGGAACGAGCAAACATCCTGCAGGCGAATTTTCCCAGACCGTGCTCAGGGTCGGCGGCAACGAGAACGCCTTCACCTCCACCGACTACACCGGATATTTTCAGCGCGTGCCGAGCGAAGAACTCGGCAGGATGATGGAATTTGAGGCCGATCGCATGACCGGCCTCGTCCTCAAGGATGAAAACGTGCTGCCCGAGCGCGATGTCGTGCTCGAAGAATTCAACATGCGGGTGGCCAACAATCCGGAAGCGCGGCTGACCGAACAGATCATGGCTGCGCTCTATCTCAATCACCCCTATGGACGCCCGGTGATCGGCTGGCGCCAGGAAATCGAACAACTCGATCGCGAAGACGCGCTGGCCTTCTACAGGCGCTTCTATGCCCCCAACAACGCCACGCTGGTGATCGCCGGAGACGTCGAGGCGAACGATATTCGCCCGATGGTCGAACGAGCGTTCGGCGCCGTCCCCGCGCGACCGGCCATACCGGTGCAGCGCGTTCGTCCCCAGGAGCCCGAGCCGGCTGCGGCCCGGACCGTGACGCTATCCGACCCGCGCGTCGAGCAACCCGGTCTGCGGCGCTATTATCTGGTGCCTTCGGCCGCCACGGCAGCCGCCGGAGAAAGCGCCGCACTCGACGTGCTCGCGCAATTGATGGGCGGCGGCAGCAACTCCTATCTTTATCGCAGGCTGGTGATCGACCGGCCGCTCGCAGTCACCACCAGCGCGAGCTATCAGGGGACCTCGCTCGACGCGACGCAGTTCGCGATCTCGGCTTCGCCAAGGCCCGGCGTTGAATTTTCGCAACTCGAGCAGGTGATCGACGAGGTGATCGCGGATATCGGGCAAAGCGCGATCCGCGCCGAAGATCTCGAGCGGGTCAAAACCCAGCTTATCGCCGAAGCCATTTATGCGCAGGATAACCAGGCCACGCTCGCCCGCTGGTATGGCGGCGCGCTGACCACCGGGCTCAGCATCGAAGACATCAGAAGCTGGCCCGATCGCATCCGCGCCGTCACCGCCGATCAGGTCCGGCAGGCCGCGCAGAAATGGCTCGACAAGAAACGCTCGGTGACCGGGTATCTCATCAAGGATGCCACGCCCAAACACGAGGAGAAGCGGTCGTGATGAAGCCTGAACCCGGGATGCGGCAGATCGGATTGCTCGTTGCCGCATGCCTGGCGATGACCGTCTGGACCTCGGCGCCCGCGCGTGCAGCGGCAAAAATCCAGCACCTGATTTCGCCCGGCGGCATCGAGGCCTGGTTCGTGCAGGACGCGACCGTGCCGATCGTGGCGATGGAATTTGCCATGAGCGGCGGCGCGGCGCAGGACCCCGATGGCAAGTCGGGCGTCGCCAACATGGTCGCCGACCTCATCGACGAAGGTTCCGGCGATCTGGATTCCAGGACGTTTCACGAGCGGCTCGAGCGCCGTGCCATCGAGTTGAACTTCAGCGTGTCGCGGGATTTCTTCCGAGGCAGTCTGCGCATGCTCAGGGACGACAAGGATGAAGCCTTCGATCTGCTTCGGATGTCGCTCTCCTCGCCGCATTTCGACGGCGCCGACGTCGAACGCATCCGCACCCAGGTCCTTTCGGGATTGAAGCGCGAAACCTCAAATCCCTCGGCGCTCGCCAGCCGGAAGTTCCTCGAGCTCGCCTACGGCGACCACCCCTATGGCCGGCCGACCAACGGCAACCTGCAAAGCGTTCCGCGCATCACGGTCGCCGACTTGAAGGACTACGTCGGACGCGTCCTGACCAGGGAGAGATTGAAGATTGCCGTGGTCGGCGATATCGACGCTGCTTCCCTCGGCAGGTTGCTGGACCAGACGTTCGGCGGCTTGCCGGCCCGATCGAGCCTTGCCCCGGTGCCCGATATCGACGCAGCGCAGCCGCCGCAACGCGCGTTCATTCCGCTCGACGTGCCGCAAACCGTCGTGACCTTTGGCGGTCCCGGCATCAAGCGCAGCGATCCCGATTTCATGCCCGCCTTTGTCGTCAACCACATTCTCGGCGGCGGATCGCTGTCCTCGCGTCTCTACCGCGAGGTCCGCGAGAAGCGCGGGCTTGCCTATTCGGTCTATGAGTCGCTGTTGTGGATGGATCACTCCGCGATGTTCGTCGGGAATACTGGAACCCGCGCCGATCGCGCCGGCGAGACCGTCGACGCCGTCACCAGCGAGGTCCGCCGCATCGCCGAGGAAGGTCCGACAAAGCAGGAATTGGACGAGGCCAAATCCTATCTCAAGGGCTCGCGGATGCTCTCGCTCGATACGTCTGCGAAGCTTGCGGGGGCATTGCTGCAGTACCAGCTCGATCACCTGCCGATCGACTACATCGAGCGGCGCAATGCGCTCGTCGATGCGGTCACCCTCGAGGACGCGAAACGGGCCGCCCAACGGCTGTGGGGACATGGCCTTCTCACCGTGGTGGTCGGCCGCGCCTCGCAGACGGCAACCGAGCCCGCCATCGTGACCCCCGCCAAGGCGAACTGATTTCCAAGGTGCGGAGTGGTAATAAGGGGCGGGCCGCGAGGCAAACCGTCCCCAAAGACGCTATGTTGCCGGCGCCCAACTCCGTTACAGGATTTCTTTTCGGCCCGGTGATGCCATGCTGCGGATTGCCCGCGATCTCACAATTGATGAGAACGATCTCGAGATCTCGTTCGTGCGCGCCTCAGGACCGGGCGGCCAGAATGTCAACAAGCTCTCCACCGCCGCGCAGTTGCGCTTGGACACGCGCCGGATAAGCCTGCCCGCCGACGCGCAGGCGCGGCTTAGCCGGCTTGCCGGCCAGCGCATTACCAAGGACGGCGTGATCGTGATTCACGCGCAACGCTTCCGCACCCAGGAGCGCAACCGCACGGACGCGATCGATCGCCTCGTCGGATTGTTGCGCGAGGCCATGACGCCGCCGGTTCCGCGGCGGCCGACGAAGCCGACGTTCGGATCGAAGCAGCGCCGGCTGGAAGGCAAGAAGCGCCGCAGCGACGTCAAGGCCAAGCGCCGGCCAGGCGGTTTCGAAGATTGATTCCCGCCTGTCTCCGACGCGACCCGCCATGAACTCGCTCGCCTGTAAGCTGCCCCGATCAAATACGGCGGCTTTTTGTTCTCACACAAAACAGCCCGCTACTACCACGGCCGCTCTGCCGCGACCTAAAGTCGTTGCACTCTGACGGTGATGTCGATGACAGGGATGCGTGCGACACGGTCACTTCGGCTGCGAATCGGGCTCGGGTTTTGTTGCGCGCTGCTGAACGCGCAGATTGCGGCGGCGCAAATGCCGCTCCCGGCGCCGAAGCCGCCTGATGGTGCGACGTTGTTCAAGCAACAATGCGCGACCTGTCATACCACCAATCTCGGCGATCCCGCTCGGCAAGGGCCGTCGCTGTTCAACATCATCGGCCGGCGCGCCGGGGCGGTTGATGGCTTCCACTACTCCGCCGGGTTCGCCAAGGCCGATTTCGCCTGGGACGACATCACGCTCGACACCTGGATCACCAATCCGCAGGAGATGATACCCGGCTCAATCATGGCCTACCGTCAGGCCAGGCCCGAGATCCGCGCCGCCATCATCGCTTATCTGAAGGAGCTGCACTGAATGGCAAAACCGGTCCATTCGATGATCCGCGTTTTCGACGAGGCGAAATCGGTCGACTATTACAAGCGCGCTTTCGGACTCCAGGTTGCCGATCATCTGAAATTCCCCGATTTCGCGCTGATCTACCTGCGCCATCCATCATCGCCCTTCGAGGTCGAGCTGACTGTCAATTTCGATCGCAGGGAGCCCTACGCGCTTGGCGACGGTTACGGCCATCTCGCCGTCGTCGTCGACGATGTCGATGCCGAACACGCCCGCTTCGAACGCGAAAAATTGTCGCCGGGACCTTTGCGCGACTTCAAGCATGACGGCAAGACGCTGGCGCGCTTCTTCTTCGCCACCGATCCGGACGGCTACAAGATCGAGGTGATTCAGAAAGGCGGCCGCTTTGGATAGCTCGCATCGCAGATAACAACACTTTCAACGGAGGAAACCCATGAGAGAAGTCGATCGTCGTCGCAAATATGATCGCCGCGTCTTCCTGCAAGGCGCGGCGACGACGGTGCCAGCCGTCGCAGTTGCAACCAGCACCGGTATTGGATTCACCGACGCCTGGGCGGATGACGCCGCCGCGTTGACGCCAGCGACCTTGAAGACGCTGGTGAAGATCGCGCGCGACATCTATCCGCACGATTTCCTCGCCGACAGTTACTACAGCATCGCGATCAAAGGATGGGACGCCAAGGCGGCGAAAGATCCGGCCGTGAAAGCGATGATCACGGACGGCGTGGCCCGGCTCGACCAGAATGCCCGCGAGCGCCACAAGGTATCCTATGCGGAGGTGGCCTGGGAGGCTGACCGCGTCGCGCTTCTGCAGGGCATCGAGCAGAGCGACTTCTTCCAGAAGGTCCGCGGCGACCTCATCGTTTCGCTCTACAACCAGAAAGAGGTTTGGCCGAAATTCGGCTACGAGGGCTCTTCCGCCGAGCATGGCGGCTACATCAACCGCGGCTTCGCCGATATCGACTGGCTCCCGAAGGCCTGAAGGCTTCGGCGAGAAAAAAGTCAGGAGGAAACAATGGCTGCAAAATTTGACCAGAACGACAGCGCTGTGGTCGTGATCATTGGCTCGGGCGCCGGCGGCGGAACGCTTGGTAACGAGCTTGCGCAGAAGGGCGTCAAGGTCGTGATTCTCGAGGCCGGTCCGCGCATCGAAAACCAGGACTTCGTAAACGACGAATGGGAAAGTTTCAGTCAGCTCGCCTGGTCCGACATGCGTACCACATCGGGCACCTGGCGCGTGGCCAAGGACTTTCCCAATCTTCCGGCCTGGATCGTAAAGGCGGTCGGCGGCTCGACCACACATTGGGCGGGAGCGTCGCTGCGCTTCGACGAGCACGAGTTCAAGGCGAAGACCACCTATGGCAACATTCCCGGCGCCAACCTGCAGGACTGGCCCATCACACTCGCCGAAATGGAGCCGTGGTACGCCAAGGCCGAAAACAAGATGGGCGTCACCCGCACCAACGGCATTCCGGGGTTACCCGGCAACAACAATTTCAAGGTTCTCGAGGCAGGTGCGAAAAAGCTCGGTTACAAGACGGTGCACACCGGCAACATGGCGATCAACAGCGAGCCGCGCGACGGCCGCGGTTCCTGCCTGCAGATCGGCTTCTGCTTCCAGGGCTGCAAATCCGGCGCCAAGTGGTCGACGCTTTACACTGAAATTCCCAAGGGCGAAGCGACCGGCAATCTCGAGGTCCGACCCAACAGCATGGCGATCAAGATCGAGCATGATGCTGCCGGCAAGGTGACGGGCGTAGTCTATGCGGACCAGTCCGGCGCGATGCAGCGCCAGAAGGCACGCGTGGTGGCAATCGCCGGGAACTCGATCGAGAGCCCGCGCCTGTTGCTCAACAGTGCTTCGACCATGTTCCCGGATGGCCTTGCCAACTCATCAGGCCAGGTCGGCCGCAACTACATGCGGCACATGACGGGCAGCGTGTATGCTGCGTTCGACAAATCGGTGCACATGTATCGCGGCACCACCATGGCCGGCATCATCCGTGATGAATCGAAGAACGATCCGAAACGCGGCTTCGTCGGCGGCTATGAGATGGAGACGCTGTCGATCGGCTTGCCCTTCATGGCCGCCTTCCTCAATCCCGGGGCATGGGGCCGCTCGTTCACGAGCGCCATGGAATCCTATCCGCGGATGGCCGGCATGTGGCTGGTCGGCGAGGACATGCCGCAGGAGACCAACCGCATCACCCTCGACCCGGTGGCCAGGGACAAGTTCGGCATGCCGGTCGCGAGCGTGCATTTCGACGACCATCCGAACGACGTCGCGATGCGCGCCCATGCCCACAAGCAAGGCGCGGCGGTCTACGAGGCGGTCGGCGCGACCGTGACTTACCCGACGCCGCCCTACCCGTCGACGCACAATCTCGGAACCAACCGGATGAGCGAGAAGGCGAAGGACGGCGTGGTGAACAAGTATGGCCAGACGCACGACATCAAGAACCTGTTCGTGTCCGACGGCAGTCAGTTCACCAGCGGCGCGGCCTGCAACCCGACGCTGACCATCGTGTCGCTCGCGGTCCGTCAGGCGGACTACATCGCAGGCGCGATGCAGAAGAAAGAGATCTGAGGAAACGACAAACGGCTCCGCGCGCCGGCGAGCGGAGCCGTTTTCCGGCTTAACGCCCTGGCAAACACGGTGTCCTGATTCCGAAGTTCGCATCATTTTGCGGCGACTTCGTTTGCGAACTTCGGATCGAAAGGAGACTAGCAACTCATTGATTCTATTGTGGCTTCGGTTCAGAAGTCCGCATAATGAACTCGCGACAACAATGATGCGGACTTCTGAACCGCCACACCAGGCTATTCGGCAGCGTCGAGCACGCGAGCGGATTTGGCAGCAAATTCCGGAACGAGGCAGACCTGCTTCGAGCGATAGATCAGGCAAGAGCAGCGCAACAGCGAAGCTAAATTCTTGACCTCGCCGTGATGATCCAGCACCTCGTTGTGCAGCGTGGTGAGAAATTTCGCCAGACTCATGCCTTCCTTCGCCGCGATCTCCTCCAGAGTGTCCCAGAACGACATTTCGAGCCTGATCGACGTGCAGTGTCCGTTGATCCGGAGCGATCGCGTCTGCGATTCATAGTCGCGTTGCGGCTGATGCGCGAACAGATGGCACATGGTTCCCTCCCGGCGGAACGTCGTTTTTTTAAAACGATATACCGGGCGGCGCGGCCTCACAATGCTGTTGAATATCAGGGCGCATGCTGTTGGCCGCAGGGGAAGGTCAATATACTCAATGCGATAATCAAGGCGGTTGCCCCTTGATGGCGGCTGCATTGGTTGCATGCATTTACCGCGTGCGGCGACTAGAATGCCGGGAACTGCCCCGAGTCGCGTCTCAAACCCAGGCCTATGCCCGTTCGTCAACTCCCCGAACAGATCGTCAACCGCATCGCCGCCGGCGAAGTGGTCGAACGCCCTGCCAGCGTGGTCAAGGAACTGGTCGAGAATGCGATCGACGCCGGCGCCGGCCGGATCGACATCTTCACCGATGGCGGCGGGCGGCGACGGATCGGCATCACCGACGACGGCAGCGGCATGAACCATGCCGATCTGTCGCTTGCGGTCGACCGCCATGCCACCTCGAAACTCGACGACGAGGACCTCCTCAGAATCCGCACGCTCGGCTTTCGCGGCGAGGCACTGCCCTCGATCGGAGCTGTGGCAAAACTCAACATCATCACGCGCCATGCCAGCGAGCCGCATGCCTGGTCGCTGACAGTCGAAGGCGGGACGAAATCCTCCATCGTGCCGGCGGCGCTGTCTGGAGGAACCCGGGTCGAGGTCAGCGATCTCTTCTATGCGACGCCGGCGCGGCTGAAATTCCTCAAGACCGACCGCACCGAGGCCGAAGCGATCCGCGAGGTCGTGCGGCGGCTGGCGATGGCGCGGCCCGACGTTGCATTCACCCTTGCCGGTGAGGAACGCGCGCCGGTGACCTGGGTGGCGGCCCTGCCCGGCACTGCTGGCCGGCTGACACGGCTTGGCGACATTCTGGGCGCGGATTTTCGTGGTCAGGCGATCGAGGTTGGCGCCGCGCGCGACGGCGTCGTGGTCGAAGGATTTGCCGCAGCGCCCTCGCTGACGCGGGCCAATGCGCTCGGGCAATATCTGTTCGTCAACGGACGGCCGGTGCGCGACAAGCTGATCCTGGGCGCGGTGCGCGCGGCCTATTCCGATTATTTGCCCCGCGACCGCCACCCGCTCGTTGCGCTGTTCGTAACCCTCGATCCCGAAGGCGTCGACGCCAATGTGCATCCGGCCAAGACCGAGGTTCGCTTCCGCAATGCCGGCCTCGTCCGCGCGCTGATAGTGCATGCGCTGAAGGAGGGATTATCGCGCGAAGGAAAGCGCACGGCGGCCAACAGCGATGGCACGGCGATATCGGCGTTCCGTCCCTCGTTTGCGCCACGCCCGACCAATTGGGACTGGCGGCGCTCGCCTTCCCGTCCCGCTGCCGGGAGGCTGCCGTCTTTCGAGCGCGCGGCGGTGGCTGCTATTTCCGAGCCGGGGCAGGCTGCGTTCGACGTCGGCGCGCCGACGGCGGACGTTCGCTTTGAGGATCAGCCGGCCTTTGACCTGCTCGACCGCCCGCTGGGAGCGGCGCGCACGCAGATCCACGAGACCTACATCGTATCGCAAACCCGCGACGGCCTCATTGTCGTGGATCAGCACGCTGCCCACGAGCGCATCGTCTATGAAAGGCTGAAGGCGTCCCTTGCACGAGATGGCGTGCAACGTCAGATCCTGCTGATCCCGGAAATCGTGGAACTGGACGAAGCCACCGTCGAACGGCTGCTTGCGCGCGCCGGCGAGCTTGCTTCGTTTGGTCTCGCCATCGAGTCCTTCGGACCCGGCGCAATCGCGGTGCGCGAGACGCCGTCGCTGCTCGGCAAGGCCAACGCCGGCGCGCTGTTGCGCGATCTCGCCGAGCACATGGCGGAATGGGATGAGACGTTGCCGCTGGAGCGCCGCCTGATGCATGTCGCGGCCACCATGGCCTGCCACGGCTCAGTGCGCGCCGGCCGCCGTCTCAAGCCCGAGGAAATGAACGCGCTGTTGCGCGAGATGGAGGACACGCCGAATTCCGGTCAATGCAATCACGGCCGTCCGACTTATGTGGAACTGAAGCTCGCCGACATCGAAAAGCTGTTCGGACGAAGGTGACCGCTCCCTAGCCGTCATTCCGGGGCGCGACGAAGTCGCGAACCCGGAATCCATTTCTCTCCACGTTACAGCGGCGCTATGGATTCCGGGCCCGCTCGTTTCACTCGCGCCCCGGAATGACGAGATCATTCAGCGCGCAGAATCACAAATTCCGTATCATCATAGGCCCGCCGTTCCAGTTCCTCAAAACCTTCCGGCGCCTTGAAGGCCGCGGCTTTCGCTTCTTCGATGACCAACAGCGCGCCGGGCGTCAGCCAGCTGCCATCGCGCAACGAGACGAGCGCCTTGTCCGCCAGACCCTTGGCGTAGGGCGGATCGAGAAACACCAGCGAAAACGGCTCGACCGGATGCGCTTGCCCGAGATGGGTGGCGTCGCGGCGATAGATCTTGGTAGCGCCGCCAAGGCCGAGCGCCTCGACATTGTTGCGCATCAAGGCCCTCGCCTCGGCGCCATTGTCGACGAACAGCGCGAATTTGGCGCCGCGCGAGACCGCCTCGATGCCGAGCGCGCCGGTGCCTGCGAACAGGTCGAGCACGCGCGCATCGGCAATCGGATTGTCGTAGGCGTGGATCAGGATGTTGAACAGCGACTCGCGCAGGCGATCCGCCGTCGGACGAATGTCGCGCGAGGCAGGCGAGGCGAGATTGCGGCCTTTCAATCTTCCGCCGACGATGCGCATTAGAGGGCTCTGAACTCCCCTCCCCCTTGCAAGGAGGGGTTGGGGGTGGGGGTGCCACGAACAAAGAATCCCCGTTGGATACCCCCCTCCCTGACCCTCCCCGGCAAGGGGGGAGGGAACAGTGAGACCGTTGACGAAGCAGCGAGACAAGCAGCCGATGAAACTCCAGAACTCATAAGGCGAGCCACCCTACTCGTCCCGCGGCTTGAAATCGCGCTTGCCGTGATAACCGCGTTTGGGACGCCGTGGCGGGCCATAGCCATTGGCTTCGGCTTCGTTGTGCGCCCGCCCCTCCTCGCTGCCGCTACGCTGCACCAGCACGCGGCGGCCCTTGCGATCCTCGATCAGGCCGCTCTTGCCCGCCGGCTTGAATGGTTTCTTGCTGCGCGATGCGGCGGCCTCCTCATGCGCGGAATCTGCCGCCGTCTGATGATGGATCGGCCGGTCGAAGTCTGCTCCTGCCAGAGTTGCGATCTTTTCGCCGAGTTGCTCGCGCAGCACCCGCGTCTTGACCTCCTCCACCTCGCCTTCGCCCAGTTCGGCAAGCTGGAACGGACCGTAGGAGATCCGGATCAACCGGTTCACTTCGAGACCGAGATGCGCCATCACGTTGCGCACCTCGCGGTTCTTGCCCTCGCGTATCGCAAACACCAGCCAGACGTTGGCGCCGGAATCCCGCTCCAGCGTCGCCTCAGCAGGGCCATATTTGACGCCGTCGATTTCGACGCCCTGCTTCAACTCGTCGAGTTGCGCTTGCGTCACCTCGCCATGGGCGCGGACGCGATAGCGCCGCAACCAGCCGGTCTCGGGCAATTCGAGCGCGCGCGCCAACCCGCCATCGTTGGTCAGGAGCAAAAGACCTTCGGTGTTGAAATCGAGCCGACCGACGCTGATCAGGCGCGGCAGGCCTTCGGGCAGATTGTCAAACACGGTCGGCCGCCCTTCGGGATCGGCATGGGTCGTCATCAGCCCGCGCGGCTTGTGATAGAGGAACAGGCGGGTGCGCTCGCGTGGCGGCAACGGCTTTCCGTCGACCGTGATGACGTCGTTTGCGGTGACATCGAGTGCGGGCGAATTGATCAGACGGCCGTTGACCGTGACGCGCCCCTGCACGACCCACTCTTCGGCGTCGCGGCGCGAAGCAAGTCCCGCCCGCGCCAGGACCTTGGCGATGCGTTCGCCGGTTTTTCGCGCTTGCGGAGGACGAGCCGGGCGTCGCTCCTCGAAATTGCGTTCACGATAAGCCCCGCGGCCGCCGAACGGCGGACGCTTTGCGAACGTTCTGCCCTTGTCCTCGTTGCCGCGGCGCGGCCTCTTCGCATCGCGGGTGAACGATCGTTCTTCGCTGCGCGGATGCTCGTGCCAGTCGGCGCGACGCTCGGAACGCTCACGTGAGCGATCAAATCGCTGACGCTCAGGAGGCGAAGCATCGCGAAATGGACGGTCTTCGCGCCCTCGCGAAGATCGCGGCCGCTCATCACCACCGTGCGCTTCGCGTGGTCTGTCGTGGCGGGACTTGCCGAATCCTCTCGGCTTGTCGAGACCTCGCCGCTGATCACGATCACGATGCTCGCGCTTTTGCCATGGCTTTTCCTCACCGCGATCCGGCCAATCGCCATTGACGCGCTCTCTTCGCGCCCGGGCAGCAAACGGCCGATCGCGCCCGGGCCGATCGCTCTCTTTTCGAGACCCTTCGCCGTGCGGTCGATATGCCCGCTTGTCAGCGAATTTCCGGCCCTCAAAGCGCGCCGCCGGGCGTGCCTCGTCCGCTTCCCCACGGCGACGGCGGTTGTCGCTCGCGAAGCGCGGACGGCGATCTTCACGATGGTCGCCGTCCGCCTTGTCAAATGCGGAATAAGGCTTTCGGGGGCGGGATTTTTCGCCGCCGCCCTTGGCAAACCCCCGCTTTTCGAATTTCTTCTCTCCTCCCCTGCGGTCGCCGAAGCGGCCTTTGCCGCCGCCGGGACGGTTCGGCCTTCCGCGGGAATCATTGTGTTTGTCGCGATCGCGGGGCATGAACGGGCTCACTTCGGGTACAGGGCAAACGGCGCGTGGATTTGGCCTTCGCCGGTTAGAATCAGGCTAGCGTGGCGGTTCAGAAGTCCGCATCATTGTTACTGCGAGTTCGTCATGCGGACTTCTGAACCAAAGCCACACTGGAAACAATGACTTGCTAGTGTCCTTTCGCTTCCGAAGTTCGCAAACCTGGTCGCCGCAAAATGATGCGAACTTCGGAATCAGGACACTAGTCGCGCGCTCTTCTAAAAAGCATCGAGGCGCATTCTCTCGCAAAACGGTATCCACTTTTGCTGAAGGCGCCTCTCATAGCAGGTTTATTTCGATGATACGAGGTATGACCGCGCCCTCTTTCATGGATTTGGCGCTGAAAGCCGCCGAAAATGCCGGAAACTCCGGCGAGGTCCCGATTGGTTGCGTGATTGTGCGAGACTACGAGGTGATCGCGACTGCCAGCAACCAGACCTTGACCGACCGCGATCCGACCGCGCACGCGGAAATCTTGGCAATCCGACAGGCGGCCGAAATCATCGGAACAGAGCGGCTGGTCGATTGCGACCTCTACGTCACGCTGGAGCCATGTACGATGTGCGCGGGCGCGATCTCGCTGGCGCGGATCAGGCGGCTTTATTACGGCGCGGCCGATCCCAAAGGAGGCGCGGTGGAATCCGGCGTGAGGTTCTTTGCATCCCCGACCTGCCATCACGTCCCGGAAATCTATTCGGCCGTCGGCGAGCGAGAGGCTGCGGCGCTGCTGCGGGAATTTTTCAAGGTGCGAAGGTGAGCTTGATCTCCACCTCTCCCGCTTGCGGGGGAGGTCGACGCGCTCGGCGCCGCAATTTGCGCGCCAGAGCGCGGCGGGTGGGGGAAATCTGTCTGATCGCGCAGCGCGTTTTTTCCGAGAACACCCCCACCCCAACCCTCCCCCGCTAGCGGGAGAGGGGCGCACTTCCCTAGCAGTGACAAAGGCACTACGTCCTAAAAAACTGCCGCAGCGCTTTGGCGGTCGCGTCCGGATTCTCTTCGGTGAGGAAATGGCCGGAATCGATCGGCGCGCCGGAAACATCGGTTGCCCAGTTCCTCCAGGTTTCGAGCGGCGTCGCCGCGGCGCGCGCAATCCCGGCATCGCCCCACAATGCGAGCATCGGGATCGTGATCTTCTTGCCGGCGTCGCGGTCGGACTTGTCGATATCGAAATCGGCATAGGCGCCGGCCCGGTAGTCCTCGCACATCGCATGCACGCGCGAAGGATCGCGGAAGGGTGCCAGATAATGTTCGAGCGCGCGCGGATCGATCCCGTGAAGATCTTTCGACTTGGTCTGGCTTGCCATCTTGTACTTGAGGAAAAAATCCGGATTGCCACCGATCAGGGTTTCCGGCAGCGGGAAAGGCTGCGCCAGGAAGGTCCAGTGGTAGATTTTCAGCGCGTAGAGCCGGTCCATGCGCGCCCAATACTCGTAGGTCGGCAGGATATCAAGCACCGCAAGCCGCGATAGCCGGCCGGGATGATCGAGCGCCAGACGATAGGCGACGCGGCCGCCGCGATCGTGCCCGGCAAGAGCAAAATGCACGTGTCCGAGTTGCTCCATCGCCTCGACGATGGTCCGCGCCATCGCGCGTTTGGTATAGGGCGCGTGATCCTTGTCGCTTTCCGGCATATCCGACCAGCCGTAGCCAGGCAGGTCCGCGATCACGAGTCTGAACTCGTCGGCCAGTTGCGGCGCCACGCGATGCCACATCACATGGGTTTCGGAAAAGCCATGCAGCAGGAGAAGCGGCGGCCCCTTGCCCCCGACGCGGGCAAAGATGCGCCCGGCCCTGGTGTTGATCCATTCGGAAGAAAAACCCGGAAACAGATCGGCGAGATCGGACATCGCACTTACTCCACGCTCAGCTTATTTCGGCGCCTTGTTCCGCTCGATCGCCTGCCAGCCGATATCGCGCCGGCAGAATCCATCGCTCCACCTGATCCGGTCGACCGCCGCATATGCGCGCCGTTGCGCCTCGCTAATCGTCTTGGCGGACGCGCAGATATTCAGAACCCGGCCGCCATTGGCGAGGACATGGCTATCGCTGAAAATGGTGCCGCCGTGGAAAATCTCAACGCCCTCGATCTTGCTCGCCTCATCAAGCCCCTCGATGCGACTTCCCTTCTTGTAATCGCCCGGATAACCTTTCGCCGCCATGACGACCGTCAGCGCGGATTCGTCGAACCAGCGAATATCGAAATTCTTCAATTGGCCGTCGCAGGCTGCCAGCATCGCCGGCACGATATCCGACATCATGCGCAGCATCAGCACCTGGCATTCGGGGTCGCCGAAGCGAACGTTGTATTCGAACAGTTTGGGTCCGTCTGTCGTCAACATCACGCCGGCATAGAGTACGCCGCGAAACGGGGTGCCGCGCGCCTTCATTCCCGCCACGGTGGGAAGAATGATCCTCTGCATGATCTGGCTGTGAATTTCGGCCGTCACCAATGGTGTCGGCGAATAAGCGCCCATGCCGCCGGTATTCGGTCCCTGGTCATGGTCGAACACGCGCTTGTGGTCCTGGGCAGAAGCGAGCGGAATCGCGGTCTCGCCGTCGGACAGCGCAAAAAAGCTGATCTCGCGGCCGGCAAGATATTCCTCGATTACGACCTCGCTGCCTGCCTTGCCGAACGCGCCGTCGAACATGATGGCGACCGCCGCTTCCGCTTCGGCCAGCGTCATCGCGACCACGACTCCCTTGCCGGCGGCAAGCCCGTCGGCCTTGACCACGATCGGCGCACCCTGCCTTCGCACATGGGCAAGCGCGTCGGCTGCGTTGTTGAAACGGCCGTAGGCGCCGGTCGGAATGCCGAATTCGCTGCAGAGCGCCTTGGTGAAGCCCTTCGAGCCCTCGAGCCGCGCGGCCTGCCTGCTCGGTCCGAAAGCCTTGATCCCGGCGGCTGCGAGATCGTCGACGATGCCGGCGGCGAGCGGCGTTTCCGGGCCGACCACGACGAGCTCGATCGCATGATTCCTGCAAAAATTGATCACCGTGGGGTGGTCGGCGATGTCGAGCGCCACGCATTCGGCTTCGCGCGCAATCCCGGCATTGCCGGGCGCGCACCAGAGTTTCGTCACCAAAGGCGAAGCCGCGATCTTCCACGCCAACGCGTGTTCACGGCCGCCGGAACCGAGCAGAAGAATGTGCATCACAAAGCCAGCAATAAGTCCCGCGGAAATACGTCGGTCGCACAAAACGCCATCTGGCCGCAAGGGATTTAAGGGCGGTCAATTCTCCGGCGCCGAAGCCGCGATGATCTCCTGCAGGGTCGCGACGTGGCGGGCGAACGCACCGCGCCCCGCTGCCGTGGCACTCACCGTGGTCTGCGGCTTCTTGCCCACAAAGGCCTTGACGACACCCACATAGCCCGATTTCGAAAGCGTCTCGATATGGGCGCCGAGATTGCCATCGGTTGCGCCGGTCAGTTTCTTCAGTCGGGAGAATTCGAGCCCTGCGCCCGGGGGCAGCGCATTCAGCGCCGCCATGATCTTCAGGCGCAGCGGCTGGTGGATGATGTCGTCGAGCTCGGCCATGCATCAGATCCTGCGCATCCAGAGGCCGCCCAGGATCAACCCGCCGCCATTGACTGCCGCCATCCACAGCAGAAATGCGGCACCGCCGACGAAAAAATAGCCGATCAGGATCAGCGCGGTAATGCCAATCCCGATGGAAATAAAGGCCCGACCGAACCACAATCCGGCCAGGCAATAAAAGAGCATGAAATAGATCGGCCAGAACGCCCCCAGCTCGCGCGGCCCGAAATGGCCGAACACCACGCTGGACAACAGGCCGAAGGCGAAGAACATGATGAACGCCATCGCCATTCGCAGGTCGAAGCCGGGGCCGCCGGCTCCGGGAAAGCGGAACATGCTGATCGCGATCGCCCCCAAAGCGCCCGCCGTGTTGACGCCAATCCAGATGTAGCTGCCATCACGCGGCCAGAGGAAGGTCGCGATGTTACCCCCAAATACCAACACGCCCCACAGGATCATCATCTGGCTGGCGATGTCATAGGTTCGCGACTGGCGAACGCGTTGAACGATCTCCTCGATATCGTTCAGCGCCCGGGCGGCCTCCTTCGGATCGATCCTGGTCACGATCCGACCCGCGCCTTTGCGACCTCGTCCGCGACCGCCGAGACCGCCTTGGCGTCGCTGACAATCCCCATGTGATCGACGCCCTCGATCAGCCTCACTTCGACGGAGGGAGCGATAGCGTGCACCGCGTCCGCATATTTATCCGCGAGCATCAGTTCATCCTCAGAGCCGGAAACAAGCGTCACCGGACCGGTGGTGGCGGCGAAATCATGCCTGTAGCCGCGTGTCGCGAAGTTGCGCATCAATCGGTACGAGTAGGTCGGCACAAGTATCCGTTCGGAATTTGCCGGCACCGCGAAGGCAAGCGTCGGCAAGGCTTCGCAGCAATCGATGCCGAGCCTGCGCAGTGCGACAAGCCCGAGGAAGCGCGGAATGTCGGCGCTCGCCCAGCCGCCCGAATCCGGTCGGTTGGTGGGCGCGTCATAGCCGAGATAGGGCGCCAGCAGCACGGTGCGCGCGAACTTGCCTCCGATCGGCGAACTCGCGACCCGAAGCGCAAAGCCGCCGCCGGCCGAATGGCCGAGGAGAATCAGGGACTCGTTGGGCGAGGTCGTCCGTACGGTGGCGACCAGGTCTTCAAGATCGTTTTCGAGCTGGCCGATGAAGGCGATGTCGCCCCGCGTACCCGAGCCGCCGTGGCCGCGAATATCCGGCGCGTAGGTTTCAACGCCCCTGGCTGCGAGAGCATCCGCCAGCGCATGCACCGCCGGGCTCGATCCCGACGAGCCGTGCACGAGGATGGCGATCTTGCCGCTCGCGTTCCCTCGCGCCGGATAGTGCCGATATGCCAGTTGTGTGCCGTCGCGGGCGGAAAAGCGCGCCAGCGGCGGCATGGTACTGCGGTCGACGGCGCGCGCGGCTTTCGACACCGAGGTCAGTTCCGGCGGTCGAGAGAGCGGCGTTGCGATCATCGCGGCGAGCGCGAGCGTGGCAGCACCCACGATGCCCAAACCCCAGCCTGCGAATTTCAGCGGGAACCGAATCAGCCATTTCGACATTGCCTTGCCCCGGTTTTTGACCAATACAGAGAACTCTGTACTACAGAGTTTTACGTTGCGCAAGGTCTAGATTCGCAGTTCGCGGCGAAACTTCCTACCTTGGGCGGACCTGAAATCACCGAATCAATGGTCGAGATGACCGCCAACGAAGCCCTGATCAACGCACCGGAATTCACGGTATCCGAACTGTCGTCTGCACTGCGCCGGACCGTGGAGGACGCCTATTGGCACGTCCGGGTCCGGGGCGAAATCTCCGGTTTCCGCGGCCCGCATTCCTCCGGCCACTGCTATTTCGCGCTGAAGGATGACGGCGCCAAGATCGAGGCCGTAATCTGGAAAAGCGCGCATTACCGCATGCGCTTCAAGCCCCAGGAGGGTCTTGAGGTCATCGCCACCGGCAAGCTCACGACCTATCCCGGTTCGTCGAAATACCAGATCGTGATCGAGGCGCTCGAGCCCGCTGGCGTCGGCGCGCTGATGGCGCTGATGGAGGAGCGCAAGAAGAAGCTCGCCGCCGAAGGATTGTTCGACGCGGGGCGCAAGCAGCTTTTGCCGTGGTTGCCGGAGGTGATCGGCGTCGTCACCTCGCCGACCGGTGCTGTGATCCGCGACATCCTGCATCGGCTGGAAGACCGCTTTCCGCGCCGCGTGCTGGTGTGGCCGGTCAAGGTGCAGGGCGAAGGCTCGGCCGAACAGATTGCCTCCGCGATCCGCGGCTTCAACGCGTTGCCGCAAGAGGGACGCATCCCGCGGCCCGATCTTCTGATCGTCGCGCGCGGCGGCGGCTCGCTGGAGGATCTCTGGTCGTTCAACGAAGAGATCGTGGTTCGCGCCGCTGCCGAAAGCCTGATCCCGCTGATTTCCGCCGTCGGCCATGAGACCGATGTGACGCTGATCGATTTTGCCGCCGACAAGCGCGCACCGACACCGACCGCTGCGGCCGAAATGGCGGTGCCTGTGCGCGCCGAGCTGTATGTGGAGGTCGCCGCGCTAGCGCGGCGGACGATGCTGTGCTGGCAGCGCTGCCATGATTTGCGCCGCAACGAACTGCGCGCGGCCGTGCGCGCATTCCCCGGAATGGCCGAGCTGCTCGCCATTCCGCGGCAGCGGCTCGATGGCGCCTCCAGCGCCCTGCCCCGCAGCTTGAGGACCAACACGCACGCCCATTTCCGCCGCTTCGCAGGCGCTGGCGCACGCTTGACGGTGCGGGTGCTGCGCGCGCAACTCGCGCAGGCCCAGCACCGGATGACAGCGTGCGGCGAACGGATGACACATTCGGCGCGAAGCCTGGTGCGCCATCGACGCGATCGCTTTGCCGGACTTGCGATCAGGCTGAAAGCCTCAAAGCTCTCCAACGCGCAGGCGCAGCGCGCGGCGATTGCGCGCGACCGCGAACGGGTTCTGCGCTTGTCCGAACGCGCGCACCGCGCGCTTGCCACCTCAACCCAAAGGCTTCAGGCCCGCATCGCCCATAGCGGCCAGCTGCTCGGCGCGCTCTCGTACCGAAGCATTCTTACCCGCGGCTTTGCGCTGGTGCGCGATGCCCACAACCATCCAGTGCACTCCGCGTCACAGCTAGGCCCGGGCGCGCGGCTGAGCGTCGAATTCGCCGATGGACGTGTCGCGGCCACCGCGGATGCGGATCGGCCGGCGACGGCCTCAGTTGCGGCAAAGCCAGTCGGCGGCGAACCGAAGCCGGCTGCGGCAAGGCGGATCACCAAGCCGGTCGACCAGGGAAGCCTGTTTTAGAGCCAGCTGCTCAGCGCGCAAGCCATTCGGCGACGCGCTTCTGTGAATCCGCGCGCGCTTCCAAATCGGTGCCGATGTGACCCTTTTCAGGATCGGTCGCATCGGTGGCCGGACCGAGCGCGTGCAGCGGCAGATTGGCGCGGTCGAAATCGTGATAGGCGCTCGGATAGACCACGATCCGCGCCAGCGCGCTGCGGCCATGCGCGCCGTCAACCATCTGGTGGCAGGCCGACGGCGAATTGACGTCGTCCTTGGCGCCGATCAGGACCAGCGTCGGGACCCGCGCGCTCCATCCGAGCCCCGATGACAGACGGCAATCGGGATAGAAGGCGACCGCCGAACGGAAATCCGGCTCGACATGGCGCGACGACAATTGTGGACGAACCGCCCACAACACCGCGCTCGCGCCGTTGCCCCAGCCCATCGGGCTGATACGATTGTGCGCGACCCAGGGCTGCTCCACCAGCCAGTGTCTAGCGGCAAAAATATCCGCCACCCGCTCACGGCGGGCGTGTATGCGGCGTTCCTTGACGTGACATTGCGGACCCAGTTCGCGCGAACCATAGCTGTCCGGAAACAGGACCGCCTTGCCCTCTTTCAGCAATTGCTCCGCCCAATCCCGATATCGAGCCTGGATCGGCTCGGAACGGCCGGTCAAGCCACCGCACCCATGCAACGCGATGACGACCGGAAACGGACCGTCGCCGTCGGGCTTGAACAGCGCCGCATGCAACATCCCGCCCTCGAAGGGAATCTCCACCGGATGCGGAGCGGGCAGTGGTGCGGCATCCGCCGCACACGCCACGGCAAAAGATGCCAGCAGGACTATGGCAGACAAGAAGCGCATGAATTTGCCGGGTCTGATGCCGCTTTCGAAAACAGCGATCCATTCAATCGAAAACTATCATGCGAAAAATTCCCATTTCATCACAAATCGGTGGGTTTAACGGGCGGACACCCGAACCTAACTATGGTAATTTCATCCATCGGCCCAACCAGCGCATCGGGCAGGAACCAGCGGAGAACTTTAGCCGTGCTGAATAAATTCGGTCCCTCCGGTCATGGCGAGGCAAAGCTGCAATATCTCGACGGCGATTTCCGCGTGGTCTCGCCGGGCACCTATGTGCGTTGCGCGGTGACCGACGTGCGGATTCCACTCGATGAATTGAAATATTGGAGCGTCGATCTCCAGGAAGCCTACGCCGCGCCCAGCGCGGTGCTGCAGCGGCATTTTCCCGGCGCGCTGAAAAAGGCCTGAAACTAGTCGCGGGCGCGGAATGTTCGCTCGCGCGCCTTGAAAAGCCAGTTCGATACGAGCTTGCTCAATTCCGTCGCATCGTCGATCTCGAGCGTCACCGCGAACGGCACAATTTCTCGCAGCCCGTAAGGCAACCCCTCGCGGCCGCGCATCCGCGCCAGATCCTTTTCGGTCGTGACCAGCGTCAGCGCGTCGCGACCTGCTTCGGCAATCAAGCCTTCGATTTCGCGTTTCGAAAACGGGTGATGATCGGCGAAGGCCCGTTCCCTGGCGACCTCCATTCCGCAGGCGTGCAACATCCGGAAGAACCGGACGGGATCGCCGATCCCGGCAAAGGCAAATACGCGCTTGCCTCGAAGCGAGGCCAGCGATGCTTCATTGGCCTTCAGCTGGGCCGGCAAGACCGGCTTGCCGCGTGCGGCGACAGCGGCGGCGACCGTTTCCGCCGCGCTTCCCTTGCCCACAACAATCAAGGCATCGGTGCGGTCGACTTGCGGCGGCAAAGGCGCGCGCAACGGTCCTGCGGGAAATACACAAGCGTTGCCCAGGCCACGGCTCGCGTCGATCACAATCAGCGAGGCGTCCTTGGCGACGGCCGGGTTCTGGAAGCCGTCGTCCATCACGATGACGCTCGCCCGTTGCGACCGCGCCAAGGCCAGCCCATCGATGCGATCGCGCGCGACCACCACCGGAACCGTTGTCGCCAGCATCAGCGGCTCGTCCCCGACATCGAGTGACGCATGGCGGGTGGGATCGACCATGACCGGTCCGCGCAGCCGTCCGCCGTAGCCGCGGCTGAGCACGACCGGTGTCTCGCCGAGCTCACGAAGCAGCCGCACAAGCGCGAGCACGGTCGGCGTCTTGCCGGCGCCGCCAAGGTTATAATTGCCGACGCAAAGCACGGGAATGCCGGCATCGAATCCTTTGCGTTGCAATCGGCGGCCGGCGATCGCGCCATACGCGGCAGCGAGCGGCATCAGCAATCGCGACATCCATGATGATGGCCGGTACCAGAAGGCCGGCTCATGCATCCGCCGCCCCCTTTTCCAGGCGCAATTGCAGCAGATAGGGCTCGAGCGCCGCAAGCGTGCGCTCGAGCGCGCCGCCGAGCTGCGAGACGACGCGCTCGGCTGCCGCAACCGACAGATCACGCGCCGCAGGATCGGCGAGCAATCTGCCGAGCTGCTTCACCAGGGCTTCCTGCGTGTCGGCCTGTTTCGTGCCGCCGGCGCCATCCAGCGCTTCGTAAACGTCGTTGAAGTTGAAGACGTGGGGTCCATGCACGATCGCCGCGCCGAGCTTCACCGCCTCGATCGGATTCTGCCCGCCATGCTCGACCAGCGAACCTCCCATGAATACGACCGGCGACAACCTGTAGAACAGCCCCAATTCGCCCATGGTATCGGCGACGTAAACGTCGATGGCCGCGGTCGGCAGCTCCTCGCGCGACCGCAAGCCCGCATGCAGGCCGGAAGCCGCGATCATGCGGGCGATCGTTTCGCCGCGACCGGGATGGCGCGGCACGATCACCGTCAACAGCGAAGGAAAAAATCCGACCAGCGCGCGGTGGGTCTCAAGCAGGATTTCCTCCTCGCCGGGATGGGTCGAGGCAGCCACGACGATCGGACGACCGCGCGTGACCGACGTCAGGCGTTCCAGTCTGGCAAGATCGGCCGGCGGCGCCGGAACATCCAGTTTCAGATTGCCCGTGACGACGACGTTGCGGCTGCCGAGCGCCGCGAAGCGCTCTGCGTCGACCCGCGATTGCGCGAGGCAAACGTCGAACCGGGAAAGCAGCGCCGAGATCGTGCCACTCACCCTGCGCCAGCGCGGAAACGAACGATGCGACATCCGGCCGTTGATCAGAACCATCGGCAGACGCCGCGCCGCGCTCGACAGGATCAGGTTCGGCCACAGATCGGATTCGATGAAAAGCGCCAGAGACGGCCGCCAGTGATCCAGAAATCTCGCGACATAGCGTGGGGAATCGTAAGGCACGTATTGATGAATGATGTCGGCTGGAAATCGCTTGGCGACGATCGCCGCCGAGGTCACGGTGCCCGAGGTCACGAGAATGCGGACATTGAGCGCGCGCAATCTCTCGATCAGGGCCGCCGCCGCCAGCACTTCCCCAACGCTGGCGCCGTGGATCCATACCAGCGGCCCGTTCGGGCGAGCGTCGCCGCTCATGCCGCGGCGCTCGCCGACCCGCTCTGGATCCTCCTTGCCCTGCCTTAGCCGCCGCTTGATCAGCGCAGGCGCCAGAGGGGCCGCCGCCGCCGACAGGCGCTGATAGACGCGCAAGGTCATCGGCAGCGAGCTAGCCATGACCCGCCTCTGGCGCGCGGTCCACTTGCGCATAGGCGCGCTTGGTCGCCTCGTTCAGTGTCCCCTCCAGGCGCGCGCGAAGCTGTTCCATGGTCGCGGCGTCGGCATCGGGTGGAACCCTGATAATTTCGCCTCCCACCAGTGCCCCTCGTCCGAATGGCAGATTGATCGTGGTTCGGTCCCAGTTTTTCAGGCGCCAAAAGCGGCTGGTCGCCATCGCGAACGGCATGATCGGCCGCCCGGATTCGCGTGCCAGCATGATGATGCCGAGACCGGCTATTCGCGAGCGCTTCGGCACATCGGCAGTCAGCGCGACGTTATAACCTTGTTCGAGCGCACGCACCATCTCCTTGAACGCACCGACGCCGCCTTTGCGCTGAAACGCCGAGCCGTGATCCCCGGAGCCGCGGATCGTGCCGATCCCGAGCCGTTCGGCCGCAATCGCATTGAATTCACCATCACGATGTCGCGAGATGAGCACCTTGGCGCGGTGGATATCCTTGGTCTTGATGAAAGGAGTCAGGAAATGCTGGCCGTGCCAGAACGCGAAGATCGCCGGCATCTGAGGCTCGACGATTTCGTAGACCTCGGGCGGATCGAACGTGAAGCTGTTGGTCAACCAGACCAGCCGCAGGAACCCGGCCGAGAGTCCCCCCACAGCACGCTGCAGCCAGCCGCTGCGCAGGATATTGCGGACCAGTCTTTTCAACGGGCCGGCTTTGCGTCTTGACCCGGGTCGAGCAGCCGATGCAGGTGGACGATGAAATATCGCATATGCGCGTTGTCCACTGTCTGCTGCGCCTTCGCCTTCCAGGCCGTGTAAGCGGTGGCGTAATTCGGGAACAGGCCGACGATTTCCACCTGGGAGAGATCCCTGAATGTGTTGTGCTCAAGGTCGGTCAGCTCGCCTCCGAGCACAAGATGAAGCAGCTGGTTTGGCGCACTATCCGACATGACCTTGCTTCCCAATGCGTGCTGTTGAGCAACGTTTTCGATCGGCATCAGGCCCGTGTTCGCTGCTATCACGGCGCCAATTCGAATATCACTCGCGCTGGTGTCCTGATTCCGAAGTTCGTATCATTGCACGGCATACGCGTTTACAAACTCTCGGAATCGAGAGGACACCAGCAAATCCGTGATTCTGGTGTGGCTTCTGGTTCAGAAGTCCGCATGACGAATTCGCGGCAACAATGATGCGGACTTCTGAACCGCCACAACAGCCTGCTATTGGAACATGATTGTTCCGGAATCCCGTTTTCCGGGTCATGTCTCAGGAGCGACCGCGAAAATGCTCGACGATGAATGCATGGCGGTCGCGCCCTGCTGCCAACAGCACCCCGTGCGTCACCTCGCGGCGATTGTATTGGATGGCTTCCCCCGACAGCGATGACATTTTACCATTCGCTTCCTGCACGATCAAATCGGCCGCGGCAAGATCCCAGTCGCGGCTTTGACCGCCCGCAAAGGCCACGTCAAGTCTTCCATGCGCGACCCGGCACAGCCGGAGCGCCAACGAGGCGATTCGCGGATGGGGAGAAATCTCGCCGGATAAGCGGACAAGCCGTTCGATCAGTGGTTTGGGACCCGCCACGCGGGAAATGTCGATTGCAGTGCCGGACGTCGCATTAACCGGTGCGCCATTGAGCAACGTGCCTCGCCCTCGCTCGGCGAAGAAGAATTCATCGCTTGCCGGCGCAAATACCGCGGCCAATACCGGCCGCGTGCCCTCGACCAGTGCGACGCTGATGCACCAATCCTCGCGACCGGCGAGATAACCGCGAGTGCCGTCGATCGGATCGACGATCCAGACGCGTTGCTTGTCGAGACGTTGTTCGTCGTCGACGCTCTCTTCCGACAGCCAACCATAGTGCGGGGTTGCGGATCGCAGCCGGCCGGAGATCAACTCGTTGACCGCGATGTCGGCCTCGGAGACGGGCGACGAAGCACCCTTGGTCCAGTTTCTCAGATCGGTCCGGAACAGAGACAGCGCCAGTGCGCCGGCTTCACGCACGGTGTCCCTCAACAGGAGGGCGTCTCGTGTCGGCTCATTGCGTGTTGCAATCGCGGCGCTCGCGCCGTCGGAACTAGCGTCCGCCAAGCGTTAATCCTTCGATTCGCAGCGTCGGCGCATTGACGCCATAGCGAAACTCCAGATCGTTGGCTGGCATCAGCGACTTGAAGATATCGAGAAGGTGACCTGCGATCGTCACCTCGCTCACGGGGTAGGTGATCTTGCCGTTCTCGATCCAGAAGCCGGAGGCGCCGCGGCTGTAGTCACCCGTCACGCCGTTGACGCCGGAGCCGATGAGGTCGGTGACATAGAAGCCCTGGCGAATGTCGGAGATCAATTCGGCCGGAGAGTGTTCACCGGCTTCAAGATGAAGATTATAGGCGCCTGGCGACGGCGAGGAGGATACGCCACGGTGGGCGTGACCGGTCGTGACCATTCCGAGCTCGCGCGCGGTTGCACAATCCAGCAGCCATGAGGTGAGAATGCCTCCGTCGATAATCGCAAGCTCTTTGACCCTGACGCCTTCGGCGTCGAACGGCTGCGAGCGCAGTCCCCGGCGGCGCAACGGATCGTCGATGATGCGGATGTTCTTGGCGAACAGCTGCTGGCCGAGCCGATCCTTGAGAAAGCTTGTCTTGCGTGCGATCGAGGCGCCGTTGATCGCACCGACCAGGTGGCCGATTAGCGAGCCGGACACCCGCGGGTCGAACACGACCGGCACCTTGCAGGTCTCGACCTTGCGCGGATTGGCACGCGCGACCGTGCGCTCGCCGGCCGTGCGGCCGACACTTTCGGGCGAGGCGAGATCGGCGGAATGCGGCGCGGAAGTGAAATCGTAATCGCGCTCCATGGCGGTGCCTTCGCCGGATATGGCAGTCACCGAGATGCCCTGGCTCGAGCGCAAATAGGAACCATGAAAGCCGGTGCTGGTCACCAGCACCATGCCGCCGATTCCGGTCGATGCCGATGCGCCGCCGGATTTGGTGACGCCCTTGACGGCGACCGCGGCCGCCTCGGCCTCGAGCGCGCGGCGTTCGAGCTCCGCCGTCGCTGGAACGCCCGGATCAAGCAGATCCAGATCCGCGAATTCGCGCGCCAGCAGCGATGCATCGGCAAGACCGACATATTTGTCTTCGGGTGCGACGCGCGCCATCGCCACCGCGCGCTCGGCAAGCCTTGCCACACCATCGCCGCCGACGTCATTGGTCGAGACCACCGCCTGGCGCCGGCCCACAAGCACGCGCAGCCCGACGTCATCGCCTTCAGAGCGCTCCGATTCCTCGACGCGCCCGTCGCGCACCTCGACGCCCTGCGACACGCCACGTACGGCGATCGCGTCCGCCGCATCTGCGCCGGCGCGCCTTGCAGCCTCGACGAGACGCTGCGCCAGCGTACTCAACGCGGATTGATCGAAAAGATCGGAGTTGTGCGCTTTCGGCGAAAGGGACGGTGCAGCCAATGGTGAATAGATCACGAACAAAATCCCGGAAAATCAGCAAGGAACGAAAACGGACTCGGATACACCCAGCCGAACCACCAGATGTGCTCGATTCTTGGGGATTTCAAGCATTTTCGCGATACAAAACCACAGATTTTCCAGGAGCGAGAAAGGTCTCGTCAATCATGCGGACCAAGCTCTTGTCAATCATGCGAATGAATGCCGGGCCGGTGAGAACGGATTAACCAGCCTTTTTAAGCGGATTCGGACGCGGCTCTGGCAAACTGTTGCGCATCGACCGGGGAACATAATCCCGGCGTGGAGACATTGCCGTGAGGCGTCAGATAAAAAGCGGGGAAAACCCCGCAGGGTCGAGCCGTGCATTGCGGCTCGACCCTCTCTCTTTGCCGGTCAGCTTTGATGCGCACGACGTTCGCGCGGATGGCGGCGTGCGCAACGTGGAACTCCACCACGAACGTGTCGTGCTGCGCCGTGCCGTACAAGGCATGCGAATGGCGATCCAGGTTCGCGTCAGCGATTTCCGCGGCATCGCGCTTCGCGGCATCGACGACGCCCAGATGCTGGTGCTCCTTCACCGCGATCCTTCCCTGACCGTCCCCCTGTGCGTGAGTTCGGACCGCGACGAGATTGCGTCGGCATGGCAGACGTGGAGCGACATCTTCTCGCTGCCGCAACTGCCTGAAGACAAGGCATGCGAGCCGGGCGCGCGACGGCGGCGCAGCAACGTGATCTGCTCACGGCGTCCGAAATTTCTGATGCGTCGGCGCGGCGGTGGCTCGCTCGATGCGTCCAACGTGCATCGCGGCGAGCGCGAGATCATCGCGCGGAACTAGCCCTTCGTATTTTCCTCAGCCTGCGCCCATCCACGCGTCCACCAGCAGGCCCGCGAACAGCAACAGGCCGGCATCGCGATTTGACTTGAAGACGCGCAAGCATAGCGCCGGATTGTCGATCTTCAGGCGAACGATCTGCCAGGCTAGATGCGCGGCAAACGCGACAAGCCCGAGCCACGCCGGCAAGCCGCCGCCGGCAAGGGCGATCGCACACCCGATCAAAGCTACCGCAACCGCGTAGAAAGCGATGAGTGCCTGATGGGTGCGCTTGCCGAACAGCCGCGCGGTCGATTTGACGCCGATCAGTGCGTCATCTTCGGCGTCCTGATGCGCGTAGATGGTGTCGTAGCCGATCACCCAGGCGATGGATCCGGCGTAGAGAGCAAGCGCGGCGCCGTCGATCCGCCCAAGAATGACGGCAAATCCCATCAGCGCGCCCCACGAAAACGCCAGGCCGAGCACGACCTGAGGCCACCAGGTGATGCGCTTCATGAAGGGATAGACCGCGACAATGGCGAGCGAGGCGATACCGGTCGCCACCGCAAAGCGGTTGAATTGCAGGAGCACCGCCAATCCGATCAACGCCTGTACGACCAGAAAGGCGAACGCCTGCGGCACGCTCACCTGTCCCGCCGGAATGGGGCGCGAGCGCGTGCGCTCGACCATTGCGTCAAGATCGCGATCGGTAATGTCGTTCCACGTGCAGCCGGCGCCGCGCATGGTAAAGGCGCCGACGAAGAACAGCGCGATGACGATGGGTAACCGGCTCAGATCATGGGCCACCAGGGCGGCAAGCGCCGCCGACCACCAGCACGGCAGCAGCAACAGCCAGGACCCGATCGGGCGATCGAGACGGGCGAGCCGCAAATAGGGCCGCGACCATGGCGGCGCCAGCGTGTCGACCCAGTTGCCGGTCGCATCTGCAACGCGGGCCGCAGCCTCGATCATTTGGGCGCATCGTCCTCTTTACGAAGTTGCCCCGGCGCGGCGGCGCGGCTCATCGTTGCAAAGCGTTGCCGTTCAGCGTGTCGAAAGCGCCGCCCTTCTTCGCGGCGGTCGCTTCGGGGAGCGCCGTTGAAGACCCCAGCAGGTCGCTGAGCGTCGGACCCGAGGGGCCCTTTTGCATCTGCGCCGCCGCAGCACAGACTTTCTTCTGCAACGTCTCCGTGCCCTGATGGCCGCGCTTGAGTTGCTCGCTGATCTGCGGCGGAATCCCGCACCTCGTCGCGTTGGTTTCGACGTATTTCAGCATCTTGACTTCGGCTTGAGCAAAATTGCCGATCAACTTGCAAGCCTCGTCCGGGGTCGCATGCTTATCGCTGGCCGCCTTGATCAACTTGCCGCGCTTTTCCGCCTCTTCGCGCAGCGGCAGGAATTGCTTCATGCATTCATCGACGGCGCCCGTCTGCGTCGGCGGAGCCGCGAAGGGCGAGGTTCCGAACGGCGGCGCACCTCCACCCACCGGGGGGAATGCACTGGCGGGCGGTGCAGCGGCCGCGGAAGGCGCAGCTGCGTTCACCGGCGGGAATGGCGAAGCGTTGGCCGTGCCAGCCTGCCCGGGCAGCGGCGCCGGAAATGCACCTTGTGCAAAACTCTGTCCGGCACAGAGCGTAACCACCGCCATGGCGAGCGGTGCGATCAGACGGCGGATCATCAAAGCTGTTCCCTCAGGCAAGGTCCGATGCGTCTTCCCGATAGAAGAGCGACTCCGATAGGTTATTTTACGATTGCAGCCAGCCCTTAACAAGGACGTGGAATTTGGCAACAGCGCGGCGTTGAGCCGCGCCGAAATGGCCGATAACCGCGCATTTTCTCATCCTTTGGGCTAAAAGGCGCGCGGATTGGAACATTGACGATGCCGCCATTCGATTTTCGCAGACCGCGCTTGTTCGTCGCGGACGCGCTTGCGCCGGACCTGACGGTCACCCTCACGCGCGAGCAAGGCAACTATCTCGGCAGCGTCTTGCGGCTGTCCGCGGGCGAGACGATCCTGGTGTTCAACGGGCGCGACGGCGAATGGGAGGCTTCGATCTCGGGGCGCAAACGGCCCGACAGCCTTACGATCCTGACCAGCACCCGGCCGCAGGATCACCTGCGGGACCTCGCTTATGTCTTCGCGCCGCTCAAGCATGCCCGGCTCGACTATATGGTGCAGAAGGCCGTCGAAATGGGAGCTTCCTCGCTGCAGCCGGTTCTGACGCGTTTCACGCAAGTTTCGAGGGTCAATTGCGATCGAATGCGGGCCAATGTCATCGAGGCGGCCGAGCAATGCGGCATCCTGTCTATCGCCGAGGTCGCAGAGCCCCTGCCGCTCGATCGCTATTTGGCTGCGCGCAACGCCCGCCGCCTGCTGATTTTCTGTGACGAGGCAGCGGAGCTCACGGGCCCGTTGCGAGCGCTGGAAGGCAGACAAGCCCTCTCCGACGGGATCGATGTCGTGGTCGGGCCCGAAGGGGGCTTTGCCGAGGAAGAGCGCGCCCTGCTGCTGCGGCAGCCCCGAACGTTGCAGCTTTCGCTGGGGCCGCGAATTCTCCGCGCGGACACCGCCGCGGTCGCCGCCCTTGCCTTGGTGCAGGCCGCTTTGGGCGACTGGGCCGCCGGCGGATGAGGTCGACGGCTACCGCTCTGCCGTCTTCGCAGCAGCCGTCCCGGCACGACTGTCTTGGCCGGGTGTTAAGACACTTAGGCGATCCAGGTCGAAACACCGCCTCAGGCGTGCTAAGGGCTGCGCCGGGTTGGACGAAAAAGGTATTTTTGCGCCGGGGTCAAGGCCAGATCCCGAGAAGACACCTTTAATCAATGACTTACACATATTCTCGGACTAAGAAGCCTTAGCTAGGCCTTAAACGTGAGAGCCCCGTTTTCGGGGGATTTGGACTTTGAGATGACCGTGAAGGGCACTAGTGCCGCCGATTTGAAGTTCGTGCACCGATTGCGGCGAGCCCGCATCAGGAACTTCAAATCGATAAGCGGCACTAGATTGATAAGTTTGCTAGTGCCCATGACTTTCCGAAGTTCGTGAAAAGGTGGACGCTGCGATGGAGCACGAACTTCGGAAAGTGGGCACTGCTGCGACCGGATCCGCCGCGTGGGCGGACGCGCTGCTATTGTCGTTCGCCAAGGCCGGTTACACCCTGGCCGAGCCGGCGATTCTGCAGCCTGCCGAGCCGTTTCTCGATCTGTCGGGCGAGGACATCCGCAAAAGCCTTTATCTGACCACCGACGCCAGCGGCGAGGAGCTGTGCCTGCGGCCCGACCTGACGATTCCGGTCGCGCGCGACTACCTCGCTTCCGGCAACGCCGGCAAGCCGGCTGGTTTCAGCTATCTTGGTTCGGTCTTCCGCTATCGTGGCGGCCAGCCGAGCGAATTCCTGCAGGCGGGCATCGAATCGTTTGGCCGGCTCGATCGCGCGGCGGCGGATGCGGAAATGCTGGCACTGGCACTTCAGGCCACCAGCGCCTTCGGTGTGTGCGATGTCGAAATTCGTACCGGCGACGTGGCCCTGTTTATCTCCCTGATCGATGCCCTCGACCTTTATCCTGTCTGGCGGCGCCGGCTGATCAAGGATTTCAACCGCAAGATCAGCCTGGAGCAGGATCTCGAGCGGCTCGCGCTCGCAACCGCGTCGACCCGCAACGAATATGAGGGCGTGCTTGCGGCACTCGCCGGCTCCGACCGCAAGGCGGCCCTGGCGCTGGTGACCGACTTGATGTCGATTGCCGGGACGACCAATGTCGGCGGGCGCACGGTCGCGGAAATCGCCGACCGCTTCCTCGAACAGTCGACGCTCAAAGGCGGGGCGTTGCCGCGCGATGCACTTGAACTGATCAAGCGCTTCCTCGCGATCTCGGGCGATCCCAATGATTCGATCGCGCGGTTGCGGGCGTTGGCTGCGGACGCCAAGCTCGACATCACCGCCGCGATCGATGCGTTCGAAAGCCGTGTCGGTTTGATGGCCGCGCGCGGCGTCGATATCCGATCGACGCGCTTCTCCACCTCGTTTGGCCGCGGCCTCGACTATTACACGGGTTTCGAGTTCGAACTACATGCCAGGGATGGCGGCACCGAGCCGCTGGTAGCGGGCGGACGCTATGACGGGTTGATGACCCGGCTCGGTTCAAGAACGCCAATCCCGGCCGTCGGATTTTCGGTCTGGGTCGAAACCCTGACCCAGCTAGGCGGCAAATCTTCCGCCAGCCGCAGCGGCGGGAGGGCGTCATGACGACACCTTTCGTGCTTGCGGTGCCTTCGAAGGGCCGTTTGCAGGAAAACGCCGAAGCGTTCTTCACGCGAGCGGGGCTTGCGCTGAGCAAGCCGCGCGGCGCACGCGAATATCGCGGCTCGATTTCCGGGCTCGACAATGTCGAGATCGCCTACCTCTCGGCAAGCGAGATCGCATCCCAGCTCGCGCGCGGCGCAATCCATCTCGGCGTCACCGGCGAGGATCTGGTGCGCGAGAGCATCGCCGATGCCGAGATGCGCGTCCTTTTGATCGACAATCTCGGCTTTGGCAGCGCCAATGTCGTGGTGGCCGTTCCGCAGGCGTGGATCGACGTCCGCACCATGGCCGATCTTGACGATGTCACTACCGGCTTCCGGGCACAACATAACCGGCGGATGCGGGTGGCAACCAAATACATCAACCTGACCCGAACGTTCTTCGCCTCGCACGGCATCGTCGACTACCGCATCGTCGAAAGTGCGGGCGCCACCGAAGGCGCGCCAGCGGCAGGCACCGCGGAGATGATCGTCGACATCACGACCACGGGGGCGACGTTGACCGCCAACGGGTTGAAGGTGCTTGACGACGGCGTAATCCTTCGCAGTCAGGCCAACCTTGTGGCCTCGCGCGAGGCCGACTGGTCGAACGAGGCGCAGGAGACCGCACGCGTCATTCTGGACCACATCGCCGCCCGCGCCCGCGCCAGCAAGTACCGGGAAGTCCGCACCCGCTTCGCAGGCTGCGACGCGGCGCTGCTGACCGAGGCCCACAAGCGCTTTGGCGTGGTGTCACCGTTTGGCGGCCCGACCTCCTCGGGCATGGTGACGCTGCATTGTCCGCCGGCGCAGCTTTATGCGCTCGGCAGCTTCCTGAGGGACCACGGCGCGGAGACGGTTTCGGTAGCCTCTCTGGACTACGTGCTTGACCGCGAAAATCCGCTGTTCGCCAGGCTGGAGGCGTTCCTGCGGCGTTAAGGCGAAGCGTCGCTGCAGCGGTGGACGCGCATTGACATTCGCTACCGCAAAACTGGCCGCCTTGACCGGATGCGAATGTTGCAATCGAACCGTTCGCCCGTGGCGACATTCGACCTCGATTGTCATATGTTGCCCATCCGGATGGTTGGAACCTGATCGATGATGCTGGGTACGGATGTTTCGAGCCTGTCGACGACCGCGGCGAACGCTGCGGCGCAGGGGCTGTCGATTGTCGTACCCCTTTACAACGAGGGAGCGGGGCTTTCCTCGCTGCATCAGCGGCTTTGCGCCCTGGCCCGGACGCTGCGAAACCGTTATCGCCTCGCCAGCGAGGTCGTCTATGTCGACGACGGCAGTGCGGATGCGACGCTTGCCATCGCGCGCGGACTTGCCCCGGAGGCGCTCGACATCCAGGTGGTGTCGCTGTCGCGGAATTTCGGCAAGGAAGCGGCGATGATGGCGGGACTGGACCATGCCAGGCGCGGTGCCGTGCTGTTCATGGATGGCGACGGCCAGCACCCGCCGGCCCTGGTGGAGCAATTGGTCGGTCACTGGATCGATGACGGCTACGACGTGGTCTATACGGCCAAGGCGCATCGCGACAACGAACCGCTGCTGCGGCGGCTTGCCGTGCGTGGTTTCTATTCGCTGATCAACTGGGGCGCGCGGCAGAAGATCCCGGAGGATGCCGGCGATTTTCGTTTGCTGTCGCCACGCGCAGCCGCGGCGTTGCGGCAGCTTCCCGAGCGCAATCGTTTCTTCAAGGGCCTTGCAAGCTGGATCGGCTTCCGCCAGATCCGCGTCGACTACGAACCCGGGCCGCGCGCGCACGGTATCACCACCTTCGGCGCGAGCCGGCTGGTTGGGCTTTCGATCGAAGGCCTGACCTCCTTCTCCGTTGCACCGCTGCGTTTTGCGAGCCTGCTTGGCGTGTTGCTTGCCACCGCGGCCTTTCTGTTCGGGCTTTCGATCCTGTGGGAAACCTGGACGACCGGCAAATCGGTCCCCGGCTATCCCTCGCTCGTGGTCGGCCTGATGACGATCGGCGGCGTGCAACTGATCATGATCGGCATCGTCGGGGAATATATCGGCAAGATCCTTTCAGAGCTGAAGGCGCGTCCGATCTATTTCGTCGCCGAGCACAGCGAGAAACAGGCCGAGGCGAACGCCGAAACCGCGGCCAGCGAGCGGACCGCGGCCGAATGAACGACGCCCGCCTCTAAATGGCAGCGAACGTAACACGCATCTGGCTGTGTGCCGACGATTACGGAATCAGCCCCGGCGTCAACCGCGCGATCCGCGACCTGATCGAGCGCGGCCGTCTCAATGCAACGTCGGCCATGGTGGTCGGCCCCGCCATCGGCCGTGACGAAGTAAGCGCGTTGAAGGCGGCAGCCGCAAACAGCCCGCGCTTCGCCATCGGGCTGCATGCGACGCTCACGGCGCCATTTCGGCCCTTGACGATGCATTTCCGGCCGATCGACGGCGGCATGTTCCTGCCGTTTGCGAAGCTCTTGCGCACGGGCCTGACGGCAAGGCTCGATCCTGAACTCGTCCGCACCGAACTTCTGGTGCAATTGGCGAGCTTCGGCGACCTGTTCGGTCGCGCTCCGGATTTCGTCGACGGCCACCAGCACGCGCAGCTTTTTCCGGGCGTGCGCGACGCCTTTGTTGCGGCGGTCAAACAGGCCGCGCCGAAGGCCTGGGTTCGCCAGTGCGGGCGCAATCAACCCTTCCTCGATCGCCTCCGCACGCCCAAGGCGTTGTTCCTCGACCTGTTGAGCACGCAATTCCGCCGCCGCGCAGCGCGCGCCGAGCTGGCGTTCAATCCGAGCTTCGCGGGCGCCTACGATTTCTCCGGAGCGCCCGATTTCGGCTCGCTGATGCAACGATTTCTTCAAGGCGTGTCCGATGGCGGCGTGATCATGTGTCATCCGGGCTTGGTCGATGACGTCCTGATCAGCCTCGATCCGCTGACAGTGCAGCGCGAACGCGAATACGCTTTTCTCGGCGGCGAGCAATTTGCCTCCATGCTGGCAGCGAACAAAGTCACCCTGGGCTGAATCCTTGGTGGCGCGGAGGCGCATTTTTCGGCTCCGATCAATCATTTGCATCGCCTTCAGGCCGGCCAGGGACGGATCTTTGCCCCTACCTAAATTTAATTTGCGCACCACTACTGGTGATGAAAACCGCGCATACATTTGAGCCCACGCTCGGCCCAAGCGAGGGAGAAGCTCCATGACACCGCAAGAACGCCAATTGGTGGACGACCTGTTCGACCGGCTTTCGAAAATGGAAGCCGCGCCGCGCGATCCGCAGGCCACCGCCGCAATCGCCGAAGGATTGCGCAGGGCACCCGGTGCGGTTTACGCGCTGGTGCAAACGGTTCTGGTGCAGGACGAAGCGCTCCGGCGCGCGAACGACCGCATCCAGGAACTGGAGGCGTCAGATGAGCCCCGACAGGAACAGAGCGGCGGATTCCTCGACACGATGCGCGACACCATCTTCGGTCAAAATCAGTCGCGCGGTTCGGTGCCGAATGTGCGGCCGCCGGAAACCGGCAGCCGTCCGGTCTGGAACAGCGGCCAGGCCATGCAGCAAGCCGGATATTCCGGACGCTATGACCAGCCTTCCTATGGGCAACCCTATGCCGGGGCGCAGCCCGGCGCTGGCGGCGGCTCGTTTCTGGGCACTGCGGCCGCGGCGGCGGCCGGAGTGGTCGGGGGTTCGCTCTTGCTCAACAGCATCCGCTCGATGATGGGAGGCGGCCATCAGGGCTTTGGCGACGCCGGCACCATGACCGACCGGGGTTCTTCGGGACAAAATCCATGGACCGACCAATCGGGAAGCGGCCTTTCCCGGGACGCCGGGATCAACGACATCGGCTCGTCGAAAGATCGGAACGAGGACAATTCAGGCGCGGGACTCTTCGATTCCGCCTCTACGGATGATAGCGACGACATGGATCTGGACTCCGACGATTTCGGCGGTGACGGCGACAGCGATTTCGCATAGTCGATTCTTCAGGCCATGAAAAAAACGGCCGCCCTGAATCGGCGGCCGTTTTTGATTTCCGGCCGGGCGGTCGGTCAGATCACGACCACCCTGGTGCCGACATTGACGCGGCCGTAGAGGTCGATCACGTCCTCATTGCGCATCCTGATACAGCCCGACGATACATTGGTGCCGATCGTCCAGGGTTCGTTGGAACCGTGAATGCGATAGAGCGATGAGCCGAGATACATCGCGCGGGCGCCGAGCGGGTTTTCCGGGCCACCCTCCATGTGCCGCGGCAGGTCCGGCCGCCGCGCCAGCATTTCCGCCGGCGGCGTCCAATCCGGCCATTCCCGTTTGGCGGAAATTTGCTTGACGCCCGACCAGGTGAAACCGGGGCGGCCAACACCGATGCCGTAACGCATCGCGGTGCCGTTGCCCTGCACCAGATAGAGAAACTTGTTCGGCGTATCGACCACGATCGTGCCCGGGCTTTCCTTGCCGTGATATTCAACGATTTGCTTCTCGTATCTCGGATCGAACGCGGGATGCGCGGGCTCGCCGAGATATTGCGGGCCATATTGCGGGCTCATGCCCTGCTGTGGGCCCCATGGCATCACCAGCATGCGCTGCCCCTGATAAGACGGTTGCGATTCATGGGCCGGCTGCTGATAGCGACCGCCTTGACCTTGTCTGTCACCGAACAGGAACTCGATGAAACCGCCACCCAGATTCGAACGTTGCGTCGAGGCTGTCCGGACCGGCGCAAACAGCGGCCTCGTCTCGGCCTGATCGGGGTGGATGATAGTGTGCTCGGAGACAAAGCCGGCTTCGTTCGCGGCCGCCTGAGCAATTGCGAAGCAAAGAAAGGGCGCGCCGGCAAGGAGCGCAAGATGCATTCTGCTGGACATCGACGTACTCGTACTGTTTTCGTCGTGGAAGGACGCAAGCGGCGCCGTTGCACGACAACAGCTAAGATTGAAAACCGCATCGGTTTGGTAAACGGAATCGGCGTTTCGATTCACCACGTCGTCAGTTGTCCGCGCTTTCGTGCCGCAGCGTTTATTTTCGGTGAACGCAAAAGGCGCATGGTTAATCGCAAGTTATGCCCGGCCCGTATGCTCCGGGTAACGGGTTCCTGTCGTGAACCTCATGTTAAATCGAGTCTGCTTTAAACGCGGCATAGTGCAGGTCAGGGACAAATCTCATGCCGGTTCGCAAACGTTTTCGTATCGAAGAAGCAGTCGCTGGCGACATGCCGCTGCCGCTGGAGATAGACGCGGAGGCGAGTTCCCTGCACCGCGAGATCATGAATGAGCTGCGCGCGATCCGGGCCCAGATGGGCGCGTCCCGCCCCGCCGCTGCAAAGGAGGGAAACGGAGTATCCGTGCCTCGTGAAATTGCCGATGCCCACGCCATGCTGGAGACCTATCGCGCCCAGATCGAACAATGCGAAAAACTCAAGGTCGAACTCGACCTGATCTATGACGCCATCACGCGCACCAAACGCGAAATCGCGGTCCTGCACGGCAAGAGTTTCAACGGCGAGGAAATGGCCAAGGTCAACGGCGAGCTCGGCGCCGTGGTCGGCGGCACCGAAGAAGCCACCCAGCATATTCTCGAAGCCGCCGAAGCAATCGACAACGCCGCGACCGCGCTGAGCCGGGTAACCTCACCCGATCAACAGCAGCGATTGAGCGAGGAAATCCAGGAGCGCGTCGTTTCGATCTTCGAGGCCTGCAACTTCCAGGATCTGACCGGCCAGCGTATCAAAAAGGTGATGACCACGATGAAGTTCATCGAACATCACATTACCGTCATGATGGAAATCTGGGGCGGGGTCGATGCCATCAAGGCGCACGCGCCTGCCATCATCGATGCCCGCGAGGGCGACGCCAGGCTGTTGAACGGTCCAAGGTCCGAAGGCGAGATCGGCCACGCCTCGCAGGACGATATCGACGCGCTGTTCGATTGAAAACTACTCCCGTGCAGAACCAAACGCCGGCGTGAGGCCGGCGTTTTCGTTTCTGCGGTCGGTCCGGAACGGTTGCCGACGAGCCCTGCCTGTCGGTTCGATGGCAAGCCCTGGCCTGAAGCCGGATCTCGAGACTCTGCGATGTGCCACCGCACATTCCGGGCTCGCTCGTTGCACCTGCCGGAGTATTCAGTCGCGTCGGTCAGGCGCGCGGCGCGCAGCGGACATAGACCATGTTGCCGTATCGCGTCGCGGCGTCCTTTTCGATGAAGCGGGTGATCAAGACGCGCCCGTCGAAGGAGACGATCTCGCGATCCTGCTCGCCACCGGCCGGTCCGGGAGGACCGATATAGTTCTTGCCGGTCTGGCTGCCCTTGAGGCGCAACTCCTGCGGCGTTGCCTGATCGGCCAGATGCATGATCACGCCACCACTGGTGCCGGCGCCGATCACATAGGGTTGCTTGCACTGTGCCTTGGCTGCAGCTTCGGTGCGGGCGCGATCGTTGGGATTCTGGAACGAGGCGAGGCCCCATTTGCCGACGATCTCGTCGGCACGGATCGTCGCCGGCATTTCGGGGACTGGCGCGGGCTCGGGCGACGATGACGAAAAGGAAGGCAGGCTCGTGCTGCTGCACGCACCAAGGAAGATCGCCAATGCAGAGGCGATTCCGAGATTGGCAGCTGTCCGCGCCTTACGTGAACCGACCATATTCTCCCCCAAAGCAAATCCGCGGGCCATTTTCCCGCAGGAAAGTCCACGAGAGCGATTCCTCAACCAATTCCTCAGCCAAGCGCAAAAACCGTGCCCGAGCAATGACGTCGTCAAACATCCTATACCCGCCTCACCAAGGCTTTAACCTCCGTTTGCTTGACAGGAACGGCGCCACGCCATATCCCCGGAGCCACATTTGGCACTCTGAGGGTACGATTGCCAAGAACATAGACCAGTCTGCCCTTGCCGGTGCCGAAGACCCATCCCAACCCCAACCGACCAGCAAATCAGGCCTTCAAAGGAACTGTCATGGCTAAAACCAGATTTCGTCCGCTGCATGACCGCGTCGTGGTCAAGCGAATCGACGCCGAGGAAAAGACCAAGGGCGGCATCATCATCCCGGACACCGCCAAGGAAAAGCCTTCGCAGGGCGAAATCACGGCAATAGGTCCGGGTGGCCGCGACGAGACCGGTAAGCTGATCCCGATCGACCTGAAGGTCGGCGACCGCGTGCTGTTCGGCAAATGGTCTGGCACCGAGGTCAAGCTCGATGGCGAGGAACTCCTGATCATGAAGGAGAGCGACATCATGGGCGTGCTGAGCTGACGCAAACCTCAACGGCCGTATGCAGGTCGCGATCGTCCGGGGCCTGAACCGCGCTCGCAATCGATCTTGAAGAAAGCGATGAACGGCGGGCTCACCCAGCGAAGACACGCTTTGCGTTCTGGTCGGCCGCGACCATACGACATCGACATATCAATCCATCAGGAGTGAATTCAAATGGCAGCCAAGGAAGTCAAGTTTTCCGGAGACGCGCGCGAGCGCATGCTCCGTGGAGTCGATATTCTCGCCAATGCGGTCAAGGTGACGCTCGGTCCCAAGGGCCGCAACGTCGTGATAGAAAAGAGCTTTGGCGCGCCCCGCATCACCAAGGACGGCGTCACGGTCGCCAAGGAGATCGAACTCGACGACAAGTTCGAGAACATGGGCGCGCAGATGTTGCGCGAGGTCGCCTCCAAGACCAACGACACGGCCGGCGACGGCACCACCACCGCGACCTTGCTCGCCCAGGCGATCGTGCGGGAAGGCGCCAAGGCGGTTGCTGCCGGCATGAACCCGATGGATTTGAGGCGCGGCATCGAGATCGCGGTGAGCGCAGTGGTCAAGGACCTCGAGAAGCGCGCCAAACCGGTCGCCTCGTCTTCCGAAGTAGCCCAGGTCGGCACCATCTCCTCCAATGGCGACACGGCGATCGGCAAGATGATCGCGCAGGCGATGCAGAAGGTCGGCAATGAAGGCGTCATTACGGTCGAGGAGAACAAGTCGCTCGAAACCGAAGTCGACATCGTCGAGGGCATGAAATTCGACCGCGGCTATCTGTCGCCTTATTTCATCACCAACGGCGAAAAGATGACGGCCGAGTTCGAAGACGTCTACATTCTCCTGCACGAGAAGAAGCTGTCCGGGTTGCAGGCGATGCTGCCGGTGCTGGAAGCCGTGGTGCAATCGGGCAAGCCGCTCCTGATCGTCGCCGAGGACGTCGAAGGCGAGGCGCTGGCCACGCTGGTCGTCAACCGCCTGCGCGGCGGGCTGAAGGTCGCCGCGGTCAAGGCTCCCGGTTTCGGCGACCGCCGCAAGGCCATGCTGGAAGACATCGCGATCCTGACCGGCGGCCAGCTGATCTCGGATGAGCTCGGCATGAAGCTCGAAAGCGTGACGATCAACATGCTCGGCCGCGCCCGCAAGGTCGTGATCGACAAGGAAAACACCACGATCGTCAACGGCGCCGGCAAGAAGAAGGACATCGAGGCCCGCGTCAACCAGATCAAGGCGCAGATCGAGGAGACCACTTCGGACTATGACCGCGAGAAGCTGCAGGAGCGTCTTGCCAAGCTCGCGGGCGGCGTCGCGGTGATCCGCGTCGGCGGCGCGACCGAAGTCGAGGTCAAGGAGAAGAAGGACCGCGTCGAGGACGCCCTCAATGCCACCCGCGCGGCCGTGCAGGAAGGCATCGTGCCGGGTGGCGGCGTGGCCCTGCTGCGCGCCAAGAAGGCGGTCGGCCGCATCCATAACGAAAACTCGGATGTTCAGGCCGGTATCAACATCGTGCTCAAGGCGCTGGAGGCACCGGTCCGCCAGATCTCCGAGAATGCCGGCGTCGAGGGTTCAATCGTGGTCGGCAAGATCCTCGACGACAAATCGGAGACGTTCGGCTTCGACGCCCAGACCGAAGAATATGTCGACATGGTCGCCAAGGGCATCATCGATCCGGCCAAGGTCGTGCGCACCGCGCTGCAGGATGCTTCTTCCGTCGCCGCGTTGCTGGTGACGACAGAGGCCATGGTCGCGGAACTGCCGAAGGAACCGGCACCCGCGGCACCCGGCGGACATGGGCATGGCGGCATGGGCTTTTAAGCGCCGCGCACATCGCCCGCTTGTTCGAACGGAGAAGGCCGCCTCGAAAGCGGCCTTCTTTTTTGGCGATTTGCCTTTAGCTTTGCTAAAGCATTCCGGCTTCAACGGCACTTGCAAGGCACTGTCGCGAAGCTCGATCCATCCTTCAAGGGAAATGCCCATGCGCGCGCTTCTACTTTGCCTGGCTGGACTGATCGTGGCTTCGACAGATCTTGCCTGGGGCCAGACGAAGCTTTCGCCCAAGGCCGGGCCGGCTGCGAACGAGACCCGGTATTTCACTGCGATCGACGGTTTGATGGACGGCAACGCCGACGTCATTCTGAAGGAAACCCGGCAGGGCAGAACGGTCGCCGCGGCCGTGCTCGACGTCTGCTATCCCCTCGCCAGAGGTTCGGACCGCAAGGATCGCTTTGTCGCCAACCTGGCCGTGAGCGGACAAACCCTGTCGGGCACCACGCAGACCATCGGCGGCAAACAGCCGGTGACCGTGAAGCTGGTGCGAAGGCCGACCGGCGACAGTTTCGAGTTCAAGGGACAGATCACGATCGGCCAGACCGTGACCGAGGTCAACTCGAGCGACAACTCGGATCTCAGCGAGAAGGAGTTTCAGGAGAACCAGACGACAGATGACGGAATCACCGCCGCTCCAAAGGATTTCACGGAAGTATCCCCGGAATCGATCGGCGTGCGGGTCAAGCTGGAGGCGGCTACGGATTTGCTCAGGGGTCTGAAGGGGCAGGAGGTCGAAGTATCCCTGAGCAGCCTTGCGGTCACTTGCGATGCGCTGAGGGCCGGTGAGCAGACGATCAACCTGAGCACCGATCCGGAACGCGCGGCCGCCTTGATCGCGAAATTCAAGGCGTCGCCGGGCGTGGTCGCCGCCGGCTGGACAACCGGGGCGGTCGAGATGGACCGCACCATTCGTTTCCCGGCAGCCGACTGGCGCGACGGAGATCATCTCAACAGGGAGAAGCTTGCAAGGGCGATCTCCAATGTCCTGGCTGCAACCTTTGCGGCTCGACCCTCGTCGGCGGCGTGGAATCCGGGCACGGGCAAGCTGACATTGACTTTCAAGCGGCCGAGCCAGGCTTTCCCCGCGCTCGAACTCACTGACACGATCGAGGTGACCGCGCTGGCGGCAGCCGAAAAGCCCGGCGCTTCTGACCGCCTGATCCTGTGGATCAGCAATCCGGCCATCTCGACGGCGGATGAGGGCTCGGGAGCCAAACTCAACGTGGCGAACGACTCCAACGGCGACGAGGAAGGCGATCAAAAGGACGACAACGGCGCGGTCGAGGCGCTTGCCAGGGAATTCAAGGCGCAGCGCTGGGACGCCGACAAATCGATCTGGAAATAGCTTTTAGACCACGATGCGATCAAGTGAATCGCATCATGATCTTCTCGTCTATTTGTTTGAGCATGATCTGCGCGCAAACGCGTATTCGCGTTTGTTAGCCAAGGGAAAACCGGTTTCCACTTTGCGCTAACGCGGCCCTAGTTGGTGTTGATCCGGAATCGCAGCTCCTTCGTCCCGATGAAAGACACCGCATCGCCGCGCCGTCTCCAGGTGGCGGCTTCGCTCAAGCCCGCAACGATCGCATCGTCAGCCTGCGCCTGCGCGGGCGTGCAGTCGCGAGCCTGCAGCTGGCCGGGAACAAAAATCACGGTGTTGCCGGCGACCGAAAACTGCCCCTTGCCGCTCTTGCACCACAAATCAAGCGCGGCCTCGCCGCTGTCGCCGATTTCGAGGGTCGGCCTGCGCTTCGATCCGGCCTGCGCTGCGCTATCCAGCGTCATTTCAAATCCGAACGGAAATTCCTCTTCGGCCGACGCCGGACAGGCCGCCAGCATTGCCGCTGCGAGCATCACCGCCGCGGCGGCGCCAATCAAAAATTTTCTGGAAAGCATACCATCCCTCGACACAGCCGACCTTGTGCGGTCGCGCGCCCTTGTAATCGGCGGGCGCGGCGTTGACCAGATTGGGCCCATACAAAAATCGTTCTTCAAAAAATCCCCGCGTCCGAAAGACGCGGGGACCTGGCCGACTTGATTCCGCCCCTGATGCTCTACTTCAAGACCATCAGCGTGAACGGATAGACATAGGCCTGCAGCATCACATAGAGGCCGACCAGACAGGCCAGCGCGATCGAATGCTTGAAGACGAAACGCAGGATCGAGCCTTCATGTCCGTACCAGTTGGTGGCGGTGGAGGCGACGACGATCGACTGCGCGTCGATCATCTTGCCCATGACGCCGCCGGATGAGTTCGCCGCGGCCATCAGGACCGACGACAGACCCAGCTGCTCCGAGGTGATCTTCTGCAGATTGCCGAACAGAATATTCGATGCGGTATCCGATCCGGTCAAAGCGACACCGAGCCAGCCGAGCAGCGTGCCGAAGAACGGATACAGAATGCCGGTCGCCGCGAACGCGAGGCCCAACGTCGCATCGATGCCGGAGAGGCGCGTCAGTGTGCCGATCGCAAGCATTGCTGAGATCGTGATCAACGAAATCGCGCAAAGCCTGATAGTGCGGCCATACTCCGCGATCATCTTGGCTGGCGAAAATCCTGCCAGGAAGCCAGCGATGATCGCCGCGATCAACATGCCCGTTCCGGTGAACGACAGGTAGGTGAACCCGAACACCGCCCCTTCCGGCGTCGGCTTCGCAGCCACCGGCGGTACCTTGTTGATCATTTGATGCAATTCGGGGACCTGGTAATTCCAGACAAAGATCTTGTTCGCCCAGGTTTTGAACTCGCCGCTCCCCCAGATCAGCATCACGATGCAGACGATGATCCATGGCAACAGAGCGCTCCAGAGCTGCCCCTGAGTTAGGGGTGTCTTATCAAGCGGCTTCGCCGGCGTCATCGTCGCCATGGATTCGTCATTGCCACGCAGTGCCGGCGACAACCAAAGCTGTTTCGGCTGCCACACCCTGAGGAACAGAATCAGGCACCCCATCGAAATCAGCGAAGCGCCGATATCGACGATCCACGGATTGATGAAGTTGGAGATCACGAATTGCGGGACCGCGAACGAGACGCCGGTGACCAGAATGGCCGGCCAGACCTCCTTCATGCCTTTCCAGCCCGCAAAGGCCCACACCACCCAGAACGGAACGATCAGCGAGAACACTGGCAACTGCCGGCCGACCATCGCACCGAGGATGTAAGGATCAAGACCGGTGACTGAAGAAAGGCCCTGAATCGGCGTACCAAGCGCGCCATAGGCAACAGGCGCCGTGTTGGCAATCAACGACAGACCGGAGGCCGCAAGCGGCGAGAAGCCAAGACCGATCAGGACGGCACCGGTCACCGCCACCGGCGTTCCGAACCCCGACGCCCCCTCAAAGAAGGCGCCGAACGAGAAAGCAATCAAAAGCAATTGCAGCCGACGATCTTCCGTGACGCCACCGACGGCTCGCTTCAATAATTCGAATTGACCGGTTGCGACCGTAAGCTGGTAGAGAAAGATGACATTCAGCACGATCCAGCCGATTGGGAAGAAACCCGCCACCACGCCGAGCAGTGAGGCGCGAATCGACATGTTCGCCGGCATCGTGAATACGAAGATCGCGATGAGATTGGTCAGGATCACCGCAATGATGGCAGCGATATGCGCCTTGACTTTGCCGCTTGCGATCAAAACCAGCAGCGTGACGACGGGTATCGCCGCGGCGATCGTCGATAACACGGTGTTGCCGAAAGGATTATAGACCTGATTCCACATTAGGTTTCCTCCCACGCGCTGTTTTACACCCAACCCGCGTGAACAGTCGGTACGCCTGGCGCGATTGTCGGGGTCTTTCTGGCAAAGCACGAAATCCGAGGCGAATTTGGCTTTGCCAAGCCCGCTCACAAACGCGCGACGTATGAAGGCCCCCTGCCCTTCGCCGTAATCGGCATGCTAGGGTTGACTCGGAGCCCGGGACAAGCGAACGCAGACTGCGGAGATTACAACTTTAGTCTAGAAGCTCCTTTTTTCGCTGAAATTTCGGGCCTTGCGGCCATTTCCCGGAGACCGCAATCTGTGAACAACATCCGCTTCAGGCCCGCGACCGTATGGCGGATCGCTGCTCCCTATTTCCGCTCGGAAGACAAATTTGCAGGCCGCCTGCTCTTGGCGTCGGTAATCGCGATCGAACTGCTGGTGGTCGGGATCAACGTCCTCTTGAACCAGTGGAACAACCGCTTTTTTACTGCGCTGCAGGAGAAGAATTGGGACAGCTTTGTCAGGGAGATCGGTATCTTTTGCATCCTGGCCTTCTGCTACATCGCACTCGCTGTCTACCAACTCTATCTCAACCAATGGCTTCAGATCCGCTGGCGGAACTGGTTGACGCGCCGCTACCTCGGCCAATGGCTGCATGACGCCAACCACTACCGGATGCAGCTTCAGGGCGATGCCGCCGACAATCCGGACCAGCGCATTACCGACGACGTCAAAATGTTCGTCGATCAAACCCTGACCATCAGCGTCGGCTTTTTGAGCGCGGTGGTGACGCTGGCTTCCTTTGTGGTCATCCTCTGGGGCCTGTCGGCTGAATCTCCATTGACGATATCCGGCAGCGAGTTGCACATCCCCGGTTATCTGGTATGGGGCGCGCTGATCTACGCCATCTTCGGAACCGCGCTGACCCATTGGATCGGCTCGCCGCTGGTCGCGCTTGATTTTCAACAGCAGCGCTTCGAGGCCGACTTCCGCTTCAACCTCGTTCGGGTGCGCGAGAACGCCGAGCAGATCGCGCTGTTGCGAGGCGAGGGCGCGGAACGGCAGCGGCTTTCGGAGCGCTTCGGCCACGTCGTCCAGAACTGGTATAAGATAATGGAGCGGACCAAGCGGCTGACGGCATTCACGTCAAGTTATGCTCAAGCCGCGGTAGTCTTCCCCTACATTCTGGTTGCGCCGGCCTTTTTCGCGGACAAGATCCAGCTAGGCGGTATGACGCAGACCGCATCCGCCTTTTCCACCGTGCAACAGTCGCTGTCGTTTTTCGTCTCTGTCTATCGCGCGCTCGCCGAATGGCGCGCGGTGATCGCGCGCCTCGAAGGCTTCGAGGAGGCGATTGCCAGCGCCGCAAAACTGGCCGCCGACGCGATCGACATCCAGGCCTCAAACGACAAGAACCGGATCGAGATCCGGCGGTTTCTGCTCCGCCTGCCCAACGGAAAACCCCTGGTCGCAGCCGATTGTTTCGACATTCGAAGCAACCAGCGCACGCTGGTCACGGGCCCGTCCGGAGCCGGCAAGTCGACCTTGTTCCGCGCCATCGCAGGCATCTGGCCGTTCGGAACCGGCGTGATCACGATCCCATCCAAGGCCACGTTGATGATGCTGCCCCAGCGACCGTATTTTCCGGTCGGCACGCTGAAGGCGGCCATCGTCTACCCCTCCGAACCGGACACATACGATTCGCTGGCCGTTGCAAACGCGTTGAGGTCGGTGGGCCTGCCGCAACTCGCATCGCGGCTGGAAGAGGACGGGCACTGGAACCGGATGCTATCGCTCGGCGAACAGCAACGGCTCGGGATCGCACGTGCGCTCCTGCACGGGCCGCAATATCTGTTCCTCGATGAGGCGACCGCCTCGCTCGATGAGACTTCTGAAGCCGCGCTCTATCGTCTCCTTGCCGAGAAGCTTCCGGCAACCACGGTGGTCTCGATCGGCCACCGAAGCACGCTCGAGGCCTTCCACGAGCGCAAGGTCGTGCTGGCCCCAAAGGGAGACCGATTTGCGCTACTGGACCAGGGCGTCGAGCCTTCCTCTACAGCCAGCGCAGCGGCCACGCTCGGCCCAGAATCAGGCGATGCCAGAGATAAGCGAACGCCATTAGCAACAGCGCCCCCGAGAGCACCGGTGCGACCAGGAACGACCAGGGAAGGCCGCCGGAGACCACCAACAGGGGATTGATTCCGGCCGGCGGGTGGAACGTTCCTGTGAGGTACATCGCGAGCACGGCCAATCCGCCGACCGCGGCGGCGGCCCAGGCTTGCGGCCCCGCCAGGTGGAGCACGAGAAGTCCGACCAGCGTCGCCACCAGATGGCCGCCCACCAAGGCACGGGGCTGGGCCGGCTCCACATCCGGCGATCCCACGACCAGGACGATGGAGGTGGCGAAGGGAATGAGGACCAGCGGGTAGTGGGCCGCCAGCGAAGACCATTCCATGCCGCCGATGGCAAAGGCCACTCCGAGCCCTGCAGCGGCCGCCTGTGCGATATTGGAGGGGTCGACGCGGCGATGCGCCTTCTTCGCGACCTCCTGCCAGTCTGGAACCATCGGTCCCCCCAAAACGAAAAGGCGGCAAACGCCCTTGCCGCTCCTTCTACGACATCATGGAAGAAAAACTACTTCAGATTGCTCACCGCGGTCAGGTCGGCCGAGAGCTTGACGATGCCGGCTGCGCCGCACCAGTCAGAGCCGAACCCGTTTGGATTGACGGGGGTCACATTGCCTGGAATGTTTGCATTGAACGCGCTGGTGAGGGAGGCGCAATCGCCCTTGCTCAGGTTCGTATCCGAATAGCGCAAATCCAGGGTGAACACTTTGTAGGTAAAGCTGATTCCGACATTCCAGGTGTTGTAGCTGGGATAGGGAATCCCGACGGGTGCCGCCGTAATGCGATAAAATGCATCCGTTGTCCCGAACCACTGACGGCCGAATTCACCCGACAGGTAGGCGCCGACCCCGCTGGATCCGAACCACGGCTTCGGTGCCGTTACCCGTGCCGTCACGGAGGCGTAATCACCCCAGGCGCCTGAGTTCAAAAAACTGGGCGTATAGAATTCATTGGCACCAACCGCGAAGGTGTCGTTGATGGTCCAGTTGAACTTGCCGTAAGCCTCAAAGAAGCTGAGGTTCTGCTTGATCTGGGTGAAATCGGGGCCCTGCGCCAAAGGCGAACCGGGCGGGCAAACGGGAACGCCGCCGGGAAAGCTCTCCTGGCACTGTCCGCCCGGGTAGAGATAGCCCCAAAGACCAACATCGAAGGCGAAAGCGCCAAAGGTCGGTCGAATACCGCCGTAGACGTCGACCTCGGCGGCCGCGTGGTTGGCAAAGGAAATGCTTTCCGCGGCCGTGCCGACGTAGAGCTGCAAGTCCTTGTTGATGTTGTAGCGCGGCTCGAAATAGACCGCGACCGATGGCTTGTGATTGGACTGGGTGATGCCGCGGAAGATGTAGTCGTTCATGACCGCGCCGCCGAACGCGATATCCCAGGGATCGAACGGCGCTGGCGGCGTCGCCTTCATGGGCAAATCCGCGGCGAAAGCCGAACCGGTCATCGCCCACAGAGTGGCGAATACAGCCATCTTTTTCATTGGAAGTCCCATCACTGTCGCCCCGGCGTCGGAACGACAGGACGGCGGCCCAATCAAAGAGCTGCAATCTGTTGCGGGGTATTTCGATTATGAGGCAAAAGAAGTGATCAGATGCACATTTTTCATGCGCGTTTGGAATCATATCCTGCGACTGTTGTATGGCGACAACAGCTTTTCCGGGGACAAGTGCTGGATTACTGCTCGGTCTCGCACCCCGATCACCGGCGAATCGGCTCGGCCCATAACGGCGAAAGGCCGCAGCGAACGCGGGCTGCGGCCTTTCGATCAAGGTGAATGAGCCCGAAGGAAGTTTCCTTCTATTGGCTTTCTTCCCCGCCGGAGGAGGGCGAATGCTCCCACGACGGCGCGGGGCTCGATGAAGGCGAACTGGGCATCGCCCAGCTTGATTCCGACGGAGCCGGAGTAGGCGCCTCTGCCGGCTTGGGTGCGGCCGGCTTGGGAGCGGCCTTTCTCGCGGATGCCTTTTTCGCGCTGGCCTTCTTGGCCGATTTTTTGGGGGCGGCCTTCTTTGCAGATTTCTTGGCCTTCTTCGCCGATTTCTTTGCGGACTTCTTGGCGGATTTTTTGACAGATTTCTTGGCCGATCTCTTCTTCGCTGCCATTACCTTTTTGCTCTTAGCCTTCTTGCCTTTTTTCTTTCTGCCTTTAGCCATCGTGATCCTCCTGTTGAGCCGTGTCTATCGAGCGCTTGAGGTCGTCTGCTTCCATGCAACGCCAATCGATCAGTTCGATCCTGGCCGGGGACCCCCTGTCGCCCAATCGAGAAGCTCAATCGTGTGCACCACAGGAACTGACGTGCCGCCGGCAATCTGCACCATGCATCCGATATTGCCTGCGGCAATCATATCCGGCTTGACCATCGCAATATTGGCGACCTTTCGATCGCGCAATTTGTTCGCAATGTCAGGCTGGAGAAGGTTGTAGGTCCCCGCCGAACCGCAACACAAATGGCTCTCGGGCACATCTTTCACCACGAATCCGTTCTTGGAAAGCAATTCTTTCGGGGCTTGCGTGATTTTCTGCCCGTGTTGTAGCGAACAGGCCGCGTGATAGGCGACGACAATCTCGCCGAGATGCTGTGCCGGCATCAGATCGAGGCCGCCAAGATATTCGGTGACGTCCTTGGCCAGCGCCGAGACCCGCGCGGCACCGGCCGCAAAACCGGGGTCCTTGCGCAGCATGAAACCATAGTCCTTGATCACGGTGCCGCAGCCCGATGTCGTGACCAGGATCGCATCAAGGCCGCCGCGTTCGGCCTCGGTCAGCCAGGCCGTGACGTTGGCGCGGGCGCGCGCCAACGCGTCGTCGTCCCGTCCGAGGTGATGGGTCAGCGCACCGCAGCATTGCTCATCCCGGACCAGGACCACCTCGATGCCATGACGCGTCAAAACATTGATGGCGGCCTGATTGATCCGCGGTGCCAGAACCTGCTGCGCACACCCCTGCAGCAGCGCGACCCGTCCGCGCCGCTCGCCTGTGGCCGGGAACACGCTGCCAGCTGCGGCGCCGGGCGATGGCAGGCGGCCCGGGGCCAACGCCAGCATCGCCCTGATCCGCCCCAACAGGCTCGGCGAGGCCGAAGGCCCTGCTGGCGGCAGCAAGGCAACCAGCGGCCGGCCCAGTCGCGCCAGCCTCATGCTGAAGCGAAACCAGGCCGGCCGCGGCAGCACCAGCGCAAGCGCCGAGCGCAACAGCCGCTCCGGCAGCGGCCGCCTGTATTCCCGTTCGATCCTGACCCGCGCCTGATCGACCAGATGCATATAGTTCACGCCCGACGGACAGGTGGTCATGCAGGCAAGACAGGAGAGACAGCGATCGATGTGCTTGACCACTTCTTCGGTCGGCGGCTGGTTCTTTTCCAGCATCTCCTTCATGAGATAGATCCTGCCGCGCGGGCTATCGAGCTCGTCACCAAGCAGCACATAGGTCGGACAGGTCGCGGTGCAGAACCCGCAATGCACGCATTTGCGCAGGATCTTGTCGGCTTCGGCGATATCGGGATCGGCGAGCTGAGAGAGGCTGAATTCGGTCTTCATGCCCGTGTCATCCGGCCGCGGTTGAGAATGTTCCTGGGATCGAAGCTCTGACGGACCCGTTCGCTCAACGCGGCGACGCCGCTTTCTGACGGATGGAACACCTCCACGTTGCACCTCACTTCCTCGGACGCCCGCAGTAGCATGGCGTGGCCCCCTGCCGCGTCGGCGCGCGTCCGCACCAGGGCTGCCTGGGCGTCCGGCTTGGGAGGCAGCGCCGCCCAGATCAGGCCACCGCCCCAGTCGTAGATCACGTCGCCGCCGGTATCGCGCGCCAGCCCCTCGCCGAGTGCGCCGCCGGCGGCGGGTGGACAGACGATCCGCCACACCGGCCACGCGCCGAGCGCGCCCTTGACCTCGAACGGCTCGACATCGCGAACGCAAGCCCATACCGAGGCCGAGGTTCCGTCTTCGACGATCTCGGCGGCTCCGAACGGCGAGAGTGCCTTTGCAAGTGCGGCCGCGCGATGGACCGCCGATTCCGTGATGCCTTCCAGGCGCAACAGCGTCACCGCATGTAGCGGCGAACCGAGTTGGCCAAGTGCGCCCGAGGCGCCGCGAAATGCCGATTTCGGAACATGGGCCGCACCGGAAACGTCGAACGGCGAGCCCAGCGCCGCCGTCATCACCTTGTTCGCCGCGGTGTGGTCAAGTCCGCGCAACACGAGGGTGCGCTCGCTCTCCGGCCTGGGCACGACCTTCAGCGTCAACTCAGTCATGACTGCGAGCGTTCCCCACGAGCCCGCCAGCAGCTTGCAAACATCATATCCGGTGACGTTCTTCACCACCTTCCCGCCGGTCTTGAAGCTGTCGCCGAACCCGGACACCGCATGCGCACCGAGCAGATGGTCGCGCCCACCTCCCGCCTGGATACGGCGCGGCCCCGCAAGGCCCGAGGCGATCGTGCCGCCAATGGTACCGACAGCGGGAGCTCCTAGAAGCGGCGCGGTGTCGATCGGCTCAAATGCAAACTGCTGATTTTTGGAATCGATCAGCGATTTGACGTCATTGAGCGGCGCTCCCGCTTCAACCGTGATGATCAGCTCGTTCGGCTCATAGGATTTGACGGCATTGAGCGCCGAAAGATCGAGCACCGCATTGGTCGTCATTGGCTGACCGATCAACCGCTTCGAGCCGTGGCCGATGATTTCGAGCGGCTGCTCGCCGGCAATGGCCGCGCGTACCGCCTGCTCGACATCCTTTGCGTCACGTACTTTCAGAATATCCACGATCGCTCCGCATACCCTTCTCGGCAAAGGCAGGGCGTTCGCATTCGAATGCGCACTCTCTTATCCCTCCCCCATGTGGGGAGGGATAGAAACGAGTGGCGCTTCAAATGGGCTGATAACACATAGTGCCGCATGGCAAGTTCGTCATTCATCCGGCTAGAAGCGTGGAATATCGGGAAAAGCGAGCTTGCCGGCGTGCACATGCATGCGGCCAAGCTCGGCGCAGCGGTGCAGCGTCGGAAACACCTTGCCGGGGTTGAGCAAACCTTGCGCGTCGAAAGCGCATTTCAATCGCTGCTGCTGGTTCAAATCGATCTCGGAAAACATCTCGCCCATCAAATCGCGCTTTTCGATGCCAACGCCGTGCTCGCCGGTGAGCACCCCGCCGAGTTCGACGCAGGCCCGCAGGATATCCGCGCCGAAGGCCTCCGCCCGCTCCATCTCGCCGGGCTGATTGGCGTCGAAGAGGATCAGCGGATGCAGATTGCCGTCGCCGGCATGAAACACGTTGGCGACACGCAGATCGTATTTTTGCGACAGCTCGCGAATTCTCGCCAGGGCCTTCGGCAGCGCTCCGCGGGGAATGGTCCCATCCATGCAGAGATAGTCCGGCGAAATCCGCCCCACGGCCGGAAACGCCGCCTTGCGCCCGGCCCAGAACAGGTTGCGTTCGACTTCCGAATTCGAGATCTGACAGAACGTCGAGCCGCACGCTTGCGCGATCGTCTCCACGCGCCTGATCAATTGATCGACCTCGATGCCGGGACCGTCCAGTTCGATGATGAGGAGCGCCTCGACGTCGAGCGGATATCCGGCATGAACGAAAGCCTCGGCGGCGTGGATCGCCGGCTTGTCCATCATTTCCATGCCGCCCGGAATGATGCCGGCGCCGATGATCCGCGCTACGCATTCGCCCGCCGCTTCGACCTCGGCGAAGCCCACCATCAGGGCGCGAGCGGTCTCAGGTTTCTGCAGGATTCGCACGGTGATCTCGGTGATGACACCGAGCAAGCCCTCTGAACCGGTGATGATCCCCATCAAATCGTAACCGCCGCTCTCGGCGCACTTGCCGCCGATGCGAACGATCTCGCCGGTGATCAGCACGATCTCGCAGCCGAGCACGTTGTTGGTGGTCATGCCGTATTTCAGGCAATGCACGCCGCCGGAATTCTCAGCGACATTGCCGCCGATCGAGCAGGCGATTTGCGACGACGGATCGGGTGCATAATAGAAGCCGGCGTGCGCAACCGCCAGGCTGATCGCAAGATTGGTCACTCCCGGCTCGGTAACGACCACTCGGTTGTCGAAATCGATCTCGCGAATGCGATTGAATTTGCCGAGACCCAGCAGCACCGCGTCCGCAAGCGGTAATGCGCCGCCGGACAGCGAGGTGCCTGACCCGCGCGGCACCACCTTGATGCCCTGCTCGAAGCAATATTTGAGAACCTGTGAGACCTGTTCAGTGGTGTCCGGCAACACCACCACCATCGGCGGCTGCCGGTAGGCCATCAGGCCATCAGACTCGTAGGGGACCATTTCGGCGGCGCTGTCGATCACGCCTTCGCCCGGCACGATCGCGCGCAACGCTTTGACGATGGTGGCGCGGCGGTCCAATACCGCCTGGTCCGGCGCGGGCATCATGATGGCCATGTGAGCTCCTCCCGGCGGGCAAAGAAGGTCCGCGACATTGCCGATTTATGAAGAGGAATCAAGCACGTCTGGAAAGGTTTGGATAGGCCGCAAGCGGTGGAGGTGCCGGCAATATCCGACGGCTCTGCCAAGCCGCCGGTATTGGCAGCCCTTGTCCATCGGGCACGCCCTATGCCACAAGCATGCTCAGTGGAAGGCCACATGTGCAACCCCGAAGCAACGAAGGGCAGATAATGAAAAAATTTGCATTGAGCGCGCTGGTCATCATCGCATCATCGGCGGCCGCAACCGCTGCGCTGGCGCAGGATGCGGAGGCCGGCAAGACATCGTTCAACAAGTGCCTCGCCTGTCACGCGATCGGAGAGGGCGCGAAGAACAAGGTGGGACCGGAGCTCAACGGGATCGACGGCCGCAAGTCCGGCACCGCGGCCGACTATAATTATTCCGATGCCAACAAGAATTCCGGCATTACCTGGAACGAGGCCCAGTTCAAGGAATACATCAAGGACCCGAAGGCGAAGATTCCGGGCACCAAAATGGTCTTTGCAGGCATCAAGAACGAGAAAGAGGTCAACGACCTCTGGGCCTATCTTTCGCAATTCGACAAGGACGGCAAGACCAAGGGCAAATAAGCCATCGGGCGTGGGGGAGCGGCGCGAGGCCCCTCCTCCGTGGCATTTGCCATACCCTCAGCGCGATCGGCAAAGCCAAACCGTACGTCCGCCGGCCTGCGGGTCCTCGACAACATGGTCGATCGTTTCGAAACCTGACTGGTTGATCAGGCTTTGGTACTCCTCCGGCGCGAGACTGGCGTGATACAGCGGATCGCCGCGGTAATCACCAATTGCCTCTCCATGTTGCGGGCCGGTGTTGAACATCAACATCGCGCCGGGTGATGCGTGCGCCGCGAACACCGCGAACATCCTCCGCTGGTGTTCATGATCCAGGTGAAAGAAACTGTCCCACGAAAGGATGCCACCAAAGCGTCGGTCAAGTGAAACGTTGCGCATGTCGCCCACGATCCACTCCTAATCGGGCAGATGCTGCCGGCAAAGCGATATCATGGTCGGCGACGAGTCGACGCCGGTCACTTTCAGCCCATGTGCCTGCAAATGGGCCGCAACGGGAAAACCCGGCCCGCAGCCAAGGTCGAGAACGCTCTCGCCCGGCGCCAAAGCTTCCACAAAGCGGTCGTGCCAGACCTTGTCGTTCCATAAACTATTCCGCCGATCGCCGGCCCACGCGATCGCGTGTTTTTCATAGTGGCGGATGATACGGCCTGCCGGATGCGTCATGGGGTGATGCGTCATGGGTGACCTGGACTTGCGAATCCTGACCGGACCAATAGTCGGCCGCAACGGCGGTTCCGCGCGCTTGCGCTTCGATCATGGCATCGATCTCGCACACAACGACGTCCGGCGCGCCGTTCTGGATCATGTGCCCGATGCCTTCCAGCACGATCAGCTTTGCACCAGGGACGGCAGAGGCGAACGGCCGCGAGTGAATGTTGGTCGACACGGTCTTGTCGACATCCCCTGAGATCACCACGGTCGGCACTTTTATTTCCGCGTAGAGCGGCGCCTGCTCTGCTACGGCCGCCTTCAGCGTCACCAGATCGCGAGCATTGGCAAGGAATTCGCGCGGACGAAGCAAAAGGGGCGTCGCGCTTTCGCGGACAAAATCGTCCGGCATGATTTGCGGCAGGAACACGTTGCGGGCGCCCGGCGCGGTGAGGAACAGGCCAAGCGGCAGCGTGATCGTATAGGCTAGCAGAGGTCCGATCACGGGCATGGTGACGAGCTCGTTGTACCAGCCGACGCCACCTCGCCATGGATAGGCGACCGGGGCCAGCATCACCAGACCCGCGATACGCTGTGGAAAATCAAGCGCCATCCGCGCACCCAGCGCGCCGGACCATGAATGCACCACCAGGATCGCGCGCCCGACGTCAAGCTTCGCCAGCGCCTCCTCGATCATTCGGCCCTGGGCCTCTGGCGTCGAATCCTCGCGGCGGGCGCGCGAACTCCAGCCATGGCCGGGCCGATCGATCAGGATCACGCGATGCTTTTCGGCCAGTCTGTCGCCGAGCGGTTTGCGCATGGCTTCGAGATTCGAGCTCGCCCCATGGATCAGCACGACGGGCTGGCCGCCGCGCGGTCCTATGTCGACGACGTTGAGCGTGGCGCCCGTGACGTCGATCATCACACCCCGTGCCGGATAGATACGTTGCAGGGCGATGACACCACCCCACGTGACCAGCGCCAGTATCAACAGCGCCGTCGCGAATATGACCACTATCATCAAGGGAATCCGGATCGGTTTGGGCACGGACAATGTTACGGCGGGGAAACAGGCGGGTTTCGCCTGGCCTGCGACCCCAAGGGTTTTCCACCGCGCGGAAGGCATACCGCAGCGCACTTCATACAGCCGTCATCGCCGGCTTTCTATAAGCGCAGCTGGAACTCTCGCGAGCCGCCCTCAAACTTTTCACCGCCTCGCTTATCCTCGCAATTCACAGCAACGCTTTTGTCATAGAAGCATTATCGCACCGCCAACATTGGAGGGTTTTCGATGACTTCCAGATTGAACGAATCGGCCATCGACGAGATCGTCGCCAGGTGCAACGGCGACATTCGGGGAGCGCTGCAGGCGCTTCTTTTGATCAATGAGCAGCTCGAAGCTGAGCTTCAACAGCTCCAGGCGGCGGTGGCACATGGCGGCCTGACGGCACAAGGCAGCGGTCTTTTGCACTAAAGCGCGATCTGCCGGGCGAACCGCTGTCACGCCTTTAAGCAAGCGGATGTCGGATCGCCACGATTAGAGCTCCGATTCCGAAGTTCGCAAGCCATTGCGGCGACCTCTGATGCGAACTTCGGAATCAAAGGAGCTCTGGCAACTTGTTGATTTGAGTAGCGGCTTTGAATTTGAAGTTCCTGTTACGAACTTGCCGCAATACCGATAGAAACCTCAAATTCACTAGATGTCGCGGCCTTCGACCTTCTCGCTCAGCGTCTTGACCAGCTCGGGGACCTTCTCGAGGTGTGGATTGATGGCGAGCGCCTTGCGGAACGCATCGAGCGCGCGTTTGTCGTCACCGAGATCCTGCATGATCATCCCGAGCCCCGCCAACGCGCCGAAATGGCGGGGTTCGCGGATCAGCACCTGCTCGATGTCGCGCAGTGAATGGGCGTAGTCGTTCTTCAGATAATACAGCGTGGCGCGCCGGTTCCATCCTTCGATGTAGTCGGGGCGCTGCTTGACCACGGCATCGAGAAGCTTCAGCGCGACATCGGACTTTTGGGCTTCCATCGCCGCCTTGGCGCGCAGCATCAGCAAAGCCGTGGTATCGCTCGGCGTCTGCAACCAGATCGCCCAGATCCGGGCTTCGACATGTTTGGCGCTGGCCTCGTCGGGAGCGGCCTTCAGCGCGCCGAACAGGAAATCCAGCCCGCGCGTCTTGTCTGCACCGACCTTCGGCAGCTTGCCTGGCGCCTCGGGCAATTTCTTCTGCTGCTTCGGCGGCGTCCCCAAGTCCTGTGCCGGCACAAGGGCCGGCGCCGCAACGGTCATCGCGGCGACAAGAACGGCTATCTTGCAACCTCGCTCGGCGTGGAATCTCGTAACCATTTTCGAAGTCTAGACGCAGGGAAAGCCGCTTGCAAAGCAACGGCGCGTCAAAGACCCGTGAAAGGGAACAGACGGACGGCGGCCGAAACGGCAGTCAAGCCCGATTGGGTTGGAATTCGGATCAGCCTATCAGCCTTGATGCGGATCGGCGTCAGATCAGCCCTGGCGCGCCTTGAAACGGCGCTGGACCTTGTTGATCACGTACACCCGGCCCTTGCGGCGGACCAGGCGGTTGTTGCGATGACGACCGCGCAATGATTTCAGCGAGTTACGGACCTTCATGAGACAATCCTGATGCTTTGAAAGGCCGCGTCCGGCACGATCGTTCGGGAAAGCCAAAATGGCAAATCATCTTTCCCCCGCCGGCGGCCGCGCCGCCCGGGACGCGCGGTTTCTAAGCCATTGCGCCCGCAAATGTCAATCCAAACAGGTCCTCGTGGAGCCGCATCGCCTGGCCCGCCACCGGGTATCTGCCTTTTTCAACGGTCCTGTCCGTGCCGGCCATATCGTTATATGGTATAATCAATTTCGAGACCGTCGTCCCCGGGAGCTGAAATGGCCAACCTGAAGCTGCCCAATGTCGAAGACGTCGTGGCGATCGACATCCACACCCACGCCGAAGAACCCTGCGGCATGCATGGCGACGACGGGTATGACGATTTCCAGGCGCAGATGGCGCAGTATTTCAAGTCCCCCAACAAGCATCCGCCGACGGTGCCGGAGACGGCCGCTTACTACCGCGCCAAGAAGATCGCGGCAGTGATCTTCCCGGTCGATGCCGAACGCGAGACCGGTTTCCGCCGCTACAACAATGACGAGATGCTGGAGGTCGCCGCGCAGAATTCCGACGTGCTGATCCCCTTCGCCAGCATCGATCCCCACAAGGGCAAGCTCGGTGTTCGCGAGGCGAGAAGGCTGATCGAGGAGTTCGGCGTCAGGGGCTTCAAGTTCCATCCGACCATGCAGGGCTTCTATCCGAACGACCGCATGGCCTATCCGCTCTACGAGGCCATCAGCGACGGCGGCGCCATCGCGCTGTTCCACACCGGCCAGACCGGGGTCGGAAGCGGCATGCCTGGAGGCATGGGGATGCGGCTGAAATATTCCAATCCGATGCATGTGGACGATGTGGCGGCGGATTTTCCCGACCTCAAGATTATCCTCGCCCATCCGTCCTTTCCCTGGCAGGAGGAGGCGCTCTCGGTCGCGACCCACAAGCCGAACGTCTATATCGACCTCTCGGGATGGTCGCCGAAATATTTTCCACCGATTCTCGTGCGCTACATCAATTCGATCCTGCAGGACAAGATGCTGTTCGGCTCGGACTGGCCGGTGATCACACCGGACCGCTGGTTGTCGGACTTCGCCAAGCTCGACATCCGCGATGAGATCAGGCCGAAAGTGCTGAAGGCCAATGCGCGCAGGTTACTGAATATTTGATTTTCGTCCCTAGTGTCCCGATTCCGAAGTTCGAACTAGCAGCCGTAACGATACGGACTTCTGAACCGCCACACCAGCATGCAGCGATGTGCGGCGGCGATTGCTCGAGACCTGCGCGGGCCGATCAGGATGCCATCCTTGGAGCCAGCGTGGTTCCGGCATTGACCAGACTGTCGGCCAGATAATGGGCGAGTTCGCCGACGAGGCGGGAATTGCTGCGGCGCCCGAATGAATAGGCCAGTTCAATGGTCGGAAGTTGCGGCAAGCGCAAGCCGTGAGGGACCACGCGCAGCGGCGGTGTGACCAGCGCCCGCGCCAGCACCGTGATCCCCATCCCTTCCACGGCGGCCGATTTCAGGCATTCAAAGCTCGGGCTGACGAAACTGAGATGCCACGGTTGCTTGTGATCCCTCAGCGCGGCGACGGCACAATTGCGATAGGCGCAACCTTCCGGAAACAGGATGAGTGGCACGGAGGCGGCCGCATCGGCGGAATAGTTGGGGCCACTCACCCACACCAGTTGCTCGCGCAGCGCGACGGTGCCGCTCCTTGCGCCGGTCGGCTGCTTGAAGAACGCCAGATCGAATTCGCCGCGGGCGCTGCGTTTCATCAGGTTTTCCGACTGGTTGGCTTCCACTTCGAGCCCCACCATCGGATGTCTGTTCTTGAATCGCGCCAGCCACGAGGTGAAGTCGCGGCCGAAGAAGTCGAGCGGCACGCCGAGCCGGACAAAGCCGCTCAGCACATCGTCGGACATCGAGGCATAGGCCTCGTCGTTGAGCTGAAGGATGCGGCGCGCGTATTGCACGAGCTTGCTGCCTTCCGACGTCAGGTTGATCACGCGGCCCTTGCGCCGGCTCAACAGGCTCTTGCCGATCTGGGCCTCGAGCCTGGCGATCTGCTGGCTGACGGTCGACTGCGAACGGCCGACGCTCTCGGCGGCGCGCGAGACGCTCATGGTGTCGGCGACCACCATGAATGAACGAAGGCAGTCGATATCGAAATTCATAGCACGCTCCATCATCGTCAAACGCGATATTGATCATCACGATTATTCATTTTGTCACTTCAAATTTTGCGGATAACCAAACCTGGCTCGGAACAGGCGCTTTGGTTGCGCGACGCTTCCAGCCAACCCGCCGGAGTGCGGGGCGACTCAGGACATCGAGGGAGGGATCATGGCTCGCGACGGCGCATCGCTTGAGGCTGCGCACGCCTCGGTCAGGCGGTTGATCGCCGAGAAGCTCAGGTTTCTGGTGCCGATGACCATCATCTTCGTGGTCGGCTACATCGGCCTGACCGGGCTTGCCGGCTTCGCGAAGGATTTGATGGGAACGAGGGTAGTCGGCTCGGTCAATCTCGGCTTCACGTTGATCGCATTCAACTACCTGCTGTCGTGGGTGCTGGCGATCGTCTACGGGCGCATCGCCGCGGACAGGTTCGACCCGCTTGCGGCAAAGGCCGCAAGCGAAACCACCGATCGGGGATAATGTAATGAACCTGACGCTCGGTATTTTCGGCCTGATCCTTCTGATCACGCTTGGCATCACTTATTGGGCAGCAAAACGCACCTCGACGACGGCCGATTTCTACGCCGCCGACAGCCGATTGACCGCCGCGCAGAACGGTTTTGCGCTCGCCGGCGACTGGTGCAGCGCCGCCGCCTTTCTCGGCTTCACCGGATTGACGGCGCTTTACGGCATGGACGGCGCGTTTTATGCGCTCGGACCGTTGGTCGCGTTCTGCACCGTGCTGTTCCTGATCGCCGAGCCGATGCGAAATACCGGAAAGTATACGCTGGGCGACATTATCCGCAGCCGCATGCAGACGCGGACCTCGCTTCTGGCGGCGATCGCCGGAACGGTGGTCGTCAACTTCGCCTATTTGATGCCGCAAATGGCCGGCGCCGGCGTGCTGGTGCGCCTGCTCACTGGCATCTCCTACGACTGGGCGGTGATTTTTGTCGGCGTCAGCATGATCGTCTATGTCGCCTTCGGCGGCATGCTGGCGACCACCTGGGTTCAGATCGTCAAGGCGGTGCTGATGTTGAGCGCCGGCGCGATCATCCTGATCATGATCCTGTCGATGATCCATTTCAATCCGCTCACATTGTTTGCGGACGCCGAACAGAAATACGGCGCAAAATTCCTGCTCCCGGGCAACTATCTGAAGAATCCGTTCGACCAGATATCGCTCGGACTGGGTTACACGCTTGGCCTTGCCGGGTTGCCGCACGTCATGACGCGGTTCTACACCGTCCCGGACGCCAGGACCGCGCGGCGCTCGGTGGTGTGGGTGATGTTTCTGGCAGGCGCCTTTTTCGCAGGTACAACCCTGTTCGGGTTGGCGGCTGCGAACCTCGTCGGACAGGATGTCATCCGCGCGGCCGACAAGGGCGGCAACCTGACGCTGCCGCTTCTGGCGCAATATCTCGGCGGCGGCAAAGGTAGCCTCGGCGGCGACCTCATGCTCGGCTTTGTCGCGGCCGTGGCGGTCGCGACGATTCTCGCTGTGGTTTCCGCGCTCACGCTCTCGACCTCGGGCGCGATCGCGCACGACTTCTACGTCAACTGGGTCAAAGGTGGTCGGGTGGAGGGCAGGCAGGAGGTCTGGTTGGCCCGCGCGACCGCGGTGGTGATCGGCGTGCTGGCGATTGCACTCGGCATTCTCGCACAAGGCGTCAACGTCGCGGTGCTGGTCATTCTGGCGATCTGCGTCGCCGCCAGCGCCAACTTTCCGGTGTTGATCCTTTCGCTGTTCTGGCGGCGTTTCAACACCGGCGGGGTGGTCGGCGGAATGGCGGTTGGGCTACTATCTTCGGTCGTACTGGCGATGATCGGCCCGGCAATGCGCGGCGCCGACGCGTTATGGCCACTGGTCAATCCGACCGTGGTATCATTGCCCCTGGGCTTTTTAGGTGCCGTTCTCGGGACCTTGATGTGGGGACGCGACGTCAAAAACGAGCAGCGTTTTGACGCATTCCTGCTGCAGGTCCATACCGGGGTCGCATCAAAATAGATGCGCCACCACGGCGACGCCGATTCATTTGTTTGTTAACGAGAGAGATATTCCGTGACGATCCAAGCTGTTGTGTTCGATGCCTACGGCACGCTCTATGACATCCAGTCGGTGGCCACCGTTACCGAGGAGGCATTTCCCGGATATGGCGAGATCATCACCCAGATCTGGCGCATCAAGCAACTGGAATACACCTGGTTTCGCTCGCTGATGCGCCGCTACGAGGATTTCTCGGTCATCACCGGGGATTCGCTTGCCTATACCATCGGACTGCTCGGCTTGACGCATGATGCGGCAACCTTCGAGCGCATCATGGACAAATATCTTCACCTTGATCTCTATCCCGATGTGAGGGCCACGCTTGAGAGGCTGAAAGGCCGTAAGCTCGCGATTCTTTCCAACGGCTCGAGCGGCATGCTCAACACGCTGGTGCACAACACCGGCCTCGACCGCATTCTGGACGCCACCATCAGCGTCGACGAGCAAAAAATATTCAAGCCGTCGCCAGACACCTACGCCCTGATCGAAGCAAGGCTCGGCGTGCGTCCCGCCGAGGTCCTGTTCGTCTCGTCGAACCCGTGGGACGCTTGTGGAGCGAAAGCCTTTGGACTAAATGTCGCCTGGATCGAGCGGGTGACCCCCGAAGCCATGGCGCTGGCCTGCGTCAAAAGCGACGTCGTTCCCCCGCTCACGATGTTCAAGGCGCTCCGCACGCAAATGGACGAACTTGGCGTCAAACCGGATTATCGTATTCACGCGCTTTCGGAATTGCCCGATCTTATTGCCCGTTCATGAGTCTTGAATCCGTCCGCGCGTTTTTCGCCGAGAACGCCCCCGACATCGCCGTGATCGAATCGCCGAAGAGTTCGGCGACCGTGGCGCTCGCCGCGGAAGCCTATGGCGTCGAGCCGGCGCGAATCGCCAAGACGCTGAGCTTGAGGATCGGCGACCAGGTGATCCTGATCGTCGCCAGCGGCACCTCGCGGATGGACAACAAGAAGGTCAAGGCGCGTTTCGGCGGCAAGCCGAAAATGCTGGGGCTCGACGAGATCGCCGACATCACCGGCCATGAAGTCGGCGGTGTTTGCCCGTTCGGACTGAAGGCACCATTGCCGGTCTACTGCGACGTCTCGCTGCGGGAATTCGATGAGGTGGTGCCGGCGGCGGGCTCGATCCACAGCGCTGTGCGGATCGCGCCATCACGGATGGCGGAATTGGTCGCCGCCGAATGGGTCGACGTCTGCGAATAGCAGAACGTTCTTTCGCATCATCTCATCGCACGCCCTAAAGCGTTTTCGAGCGAAGTGGAAACCGGTTCGCGTGAAGAAAACGCGTCAAACAAAAGATTCGAGCCTCGGTTTTGATTCTATCAAAACCGAATAGGCTCTAAGGACGCGCGCGCCTTGGTCAATATTGGTAGTTGCGCCGAACCGGCGGCGTCACTGGCGCCGGCGGAGTCGGCGGCGGCGGATTGACGGCGCTGTTGCTTGATTCAAACACCGCGCGGCACGGTGCACTGAGCACCGGCGTGTTTTGCCGCAAACAGGCAACGATCCTGTTCACGTCCGGTATTTGTGCCCCACACAGCCGAAACACGTCGGGCGTGCAGGCCATCTGCTGCTCCATGGTTCCGCGATACTCCTGTGGAAAGACGGAAGTTCCACTCGCGGCGAGGATCGCGATCGAAACCACAAAGCTCAGGATAACCCGGTGCTCTCGCATGTCCGATTTTCCTTCGATTGGCATGCTCTTCAAACGGTTCAGCCGGCCCAAGCAAGCTAGTCAAAGCAATGAGGCCAAGCGATGGTTCTCCTCGAACAACAAAATGTGAGGGGCGCTGGTGTTCCGATTCCGAACGATTGTGCGGTTCTCATTTGTGAACTTCGGAATCGAAGGGGCGCGAGCCAACCTATGGATCTGGCGCGGTCTTGGTTTAGAAGTCCGTACGAGGAATAGGCGGCACCATGATACGGGCTTCAGGCCCGCGACATGAGAAGGGCCTGCCTTTTTAAATGTCCGCTGGTGCGAGCTGACGTTGGGCAGACTCGCTAAGCGTGCGTCGAGCTCAATCTCAGCCAAGTGTCGGACATTGTGCAACAGACCAAGGTCGGCAATCGAGGCGTCGCCTATGTTGTTGACGCCGGGGGCGCGTCATCGCGCATCCAGATTCCGGCGCGCGCAGGTCTTTGCGGGATTTGTCGTCCCTCGCCCAGGTGCAGCAGGCGCGCATCACGACAGCTTTGACGGGGACTGCCCATATCACACGTGATATCAACGATCAAAAGGTTGTGGCGGTCACAGCCTATAGCGTGAACCGGCACACGGGCAAAGGCGCCCCAGTCTCGTGCTGTCGTTGAGGCGATCAGCCGTTTTGCTTTTTCAATCGCCTTGCCTTGGCAAAATGCCTGGCCAGAAAATCCGCGAGCACCTCGACGCGCGCCGGACGCGGACCGCCGGGCGGCGTCACCAGGTGCACCGCACCTTCGGCCTGCTTCCAGCCTGTGAGGATCACTTCAATTTCACCGGATTCGATCGCGTCGTCGACAATGAAGTCCGGCAGATCGGCGATACCGAGCCCTGCGATCACAGCCGGCAACAGTGCTTCGCCGTTGTTGACGCGCAACTGGCCTGCCGGCCGCACGCTCGCCTGCTCTCCGGCCGCATTGCTGTAGTGCCAGACTTCGGGCGTGGTCATATAGGCGTAGCCAAAGCACTTGTGTTGCGCGAGCTGCATCGGATGGGTCGGCCGGCCGTGGCGCTTGATATAGGACGGCGCCGCAACGGTGTAACGTGCGACCCCGCATAACCTTCGCGCAATCAGTGACGAATCCGGCAGCCGCGCGATCCGCAAGCCCGCATCAAACCCTTCCCCGATCAAGTCCACCATGGCGTCGCTAAGGTGCAGATCGACGGAAACGTCGGGATAGGCGTGCAGAAATTCCGGGAGGATCGGTGCCACCGATTTCACGCCGAACGTCATCGGCACCGCGAGGCGAACAAGGCCGCGCGGCGACACCGATAGCGCCAGCGCTTCGTTCTCCGCGGCTTCGCCGTCGGCGAGCAGACGTTGGGCGCGCGCGGACAATTTCTGCCCGGCATCGGTCAAGGCGAGCCGCCGCGACGTGCGGTTGAAGAGCCGCGCGCCGAGCCGCTTCTCCAGCCGGCCGACGGCTTTCGAAACCGTTGCCTTGGACAACGCCAATTCGCTGGCCGCCGCCACAAATGACCGCAATTCCACGACTTTTGCGAAAATCGCCAGCCCCTCGAAATCGGGAAGTTTCGTCATCTGGATGCTCCGCAATGGCTAATAAACGGAAACAATAAGTTTCAATTGTTTCTATTTATGCACGATCGGGAAGCGCATATCCAGATGCTCAATCAGACTTCAACGGAGTTTCCGATGATCGAACACAGACCTTTCGACAGACTAGGGGCGGCCGACCACGGCTGGCTGAAGGCCAGGCATCACTTTTCATTCGGCAGTCATTACGACCCCGACAACATAGGCCACGGCGCCTTGCGTGTGTGGAATGACGACGAGATTGCGCCGAACACCGGCTTTCCCGCACATCCGCACGCCAACATGGAAATCATCACTTACGTCCGCGAAGGCGCCATTACCCACCAGGATAGTCTCGGCAACAAGGGCCGCACCGAAGCAGGCGACGTTCAGGTGATGAGTGCTGGTTCCGGGATTCGTCACTCCGAATACAATCTGGAGCCGAAACTGACCAAGATCTTCCAGATCTGGATCGAACCGACGAAGCCAGGCGGTCAGCCGACCTGGGGCGCCAAGCCTTTCCCGAAGGCCGACCGCTCCGGCAATTTCGTCATCATTGCCAGCGGATTTGCCGGCGACAAGGACGCGCTGCCGATCCGTGCCGACGCGCGGGTTCTTGCGACCACGCTAAAAGCCGGCGAGAGCGCGCAATACAAGCCCGGCAAAGCACGCCATCTCTATCTGGTGCCGGCGGCCGGCAAGGTCGAGATCAATGGCATCAGCGTCAACGCGCGCGACGGCGTCGCGATCCGCGACGAAGCCGCGCTGAAGATAACCGCGCTGGAAAATTCCGAACTGGTGCTGGTGGACGCTGCGTAGGAACCGCGGCGCTCGAAAAGCAACGACGTCATGCGCGGGATGTAGCTCCCGCGCATTGGAAATCCCAAACGGCGAATTGCCGGTCAGGCCGGCGATTGGCGCTGCAAAGTCAACCTGATTTCAAGGAGACAATCATGGCGAAAGTTCTTGTTCTTTATTATTCCGCATACGGCCACATCGAAGCCATGGCGAACGCGGTGGCGCAAGGCGCCCGCGAAGCCGGCGCTTCGGTCGACATCAAACGCGTTCCCGAGCTTGTACCGCCGGAGGTCGCGAAGGCATCATACTACAAGGTCGATCAGCAAGCTCCGATCGCGAAAGTCGAAGATCTCGCCAACTATGACGCCATCATCGTCGGCACCGGCACCCGTTTCGGCCGAATGTCGTCACAGATGGCGAACTTCCTCGATCAGGCGGGCGGCCTCTGGATGAAGGGCGCGCTGCACGGCAAGGTCGGCGGAGCCTTCGCTTCGACCGCGACCCAGCATGGCGGTCAGGAAACCACCCTGTTTTCCATCATCACCAATCTCCTGCACTTCGGCATGACTGTCGTCGGCCTCAACTACGGCTTTGCGGGCCAGATGAAGCTCGATGAAGTCACTGGCGGTGCGCCCTATGGTGCAACCACGATCACAGGCGGCGACGGCAGCCGTCAGCCATCCGAAAACGAATTGGCCGGCGCGCGCTATCAAGGCCGCGTGATCGCCGAGACCGCAAGGAAATTGCATGGCTGATCCGACCTGAGCGGTATTCCCTTCACGGTAAGCAGCCCTACCTGCCCCGGCAATCGAAGGATTGTCGGACCAGGCGCAGAGAACGGGCGAGATGATCGAACTGCTCTTCATCTACCAGATGGCGCGCAAGCCGCTGCAGGCGGCTGCGCGACGCTGGTGGTGCCGAAACCTGTTCCGCGTGTCGCGTGGACGGCGCCGATGCGCGGAATGCACCAATTCGTAAGGCCCTGAAGTTCGGCCAGCGGCGATACGCCTTTTGTGGGCGCGAGGCTCGCGATACCTGCGCGCATTGCCGCCACTGATCGCAATTCAACGACACAAATTGTATACTTGGCGGAAGGTTGCATCCGGCTTTTTCGTGCCGGAAGCCGATCACAGCGTAGCGTAAGGGTGATATCTATGAGCAACGCATTGCCGGGCTCCTCGGCCGCGCCCTGGCCGGAATTGCCGACCGCAGCATGGCGCGAGACCTGCGCCACGTTGCATCTCTGGACCCAGATCGTCGGCAAGATTCGTCTGGCGCGAACGCCCTGGCTCAATCACTCCTGGCATGTCGCCCTTTACGTCACGACGTCCGGCTTGACGACCTCTCCGATCCCCGACGGCACGCGCACCTTCCAGATCGATTTTGATTTCATCAATCATGATTTGAGGATTTCAACCAGCGACGGCGCGACGCGGCGGCTGATGCTCGCCGGGCACTCGGTTGCCAGTTTCTACACCGCCGTTCTGACCGCGCTCGCGGAACTCGACATTCACATCGCCATCGACGAGATGCCGAACGAGCTGCCCGACCCGATCCGGTTTTCGGACGATGAGCGGCACGCATCCTATGACCCGGACGCGGTGGGACGTTTTCTGCAAATCCTCGTCAATGCCGACCGCGTGTTCAAGCGCTTCCGCACCGGCTTCATCGGCAAGGCGAGCCCGGTACATTTCTTCTGGGGCAGTTTCGATCTCGCCGTCACCCGTTTCTCGGGCCGCCGCGCGCCGCGTCATCCCGGCGGCGTACCGAATTTATCGGACGCCGTCGCATGCGAGGCCTATTCGCACGAGGTCAGCAGCGCCGGCTTTTGGCCGGGCTCCGGTGCGATCGACTATCCCGCTTTCTATTCCTACGCCTATCCTGAACCGCCAGGTTTCCGCTCCGCGCGTATCGCGCCCGAGGCCGCGTTCTTCAGCGAAGCCCTGGGCGAATTCATCCTGCCTTATGACGCCGTCCGCACCGCGTCAGATCCGGATCAGGCGCTGCTGGCATTCCTGCAGAGCAGCTATGAGGCCGCGGCTGAGGCCGCCAAATGGGATCGCGACGCGCTGGAATGCGCGCTCGGCAAGCCGGGCGTGGTGCGGCAGATCTAGATCGGAAGCAGCCGCTATCCGCCTTAAACATCGGCGGCGGGCGCCGGCGGGCTGCCAAAGGCTGCGGACAAGCGGCCGTGCTTTAGAACGGCTGACGCAGCTCTTGCTGAAAAAGCGCCGCGCGCGTAACGCATGCAACACCGCCTCTTGCAACGCCGAAGCGAGACCGGTTAGTGTGGCGGATCAGAAGTCCGCATCATTGCAGCCCGCGAGTTCGTCGTGCGGATTTCTGAACCAAAGCCACACTAGAAACAATGACTTGCTAGTGTCCTTCCGATTCCGAAGTTCGCAAACGAGGTGCCGCAAAATGATGCGAACTTCGGAATCGGGACACTAGTGTCCACCTTCTTGCGTTCGCGTCGTGTGCAGCGAGGGTAAAAGCAAAAGTCAAATCCACCGTGCGGGCATGAAAGCGGTGATCAACGCGCGGCATTCAGTCCGCGGGACTCGATGGAGGAAATGATGAAGGCCACTAACCGGTTCTGGCGATATCTTGTGATGCCGATATCGTTCGCCGGCATGTTGAGCATTGGCTCGGCGGCCGAACTAAATCCGGCCGCGATCAGCTACAAATTGCCGGATCAGATTCCATGGAGCGCGGTCGATCCGCGCGGTGCGCAAAATGCCGTTGTGGTCGGCGACCCGAACAAGACCGGCTTTTACATGGTTTACACCAAATGGACCAAGGGGAACCACTTCAGCCGGCCGCACTTCCATCCGAATGATCGCTACATCGTGGTGTTGCAGGGGACATGGTGGGTAGGCACGGGGCCAGAATTCGATCCGGCAAAAACAACGCCGATGCCGGCGGGAAGCTTCGTCACCCATTTCGCCAAAGAAGTTCACTGGGACGGCGCCAAGGACGAGGATGCCGTGCTCTTGATCATGGGTGAGGGTCCGGCGACCGCGAATCCGTTCATTCCCGCAAGCTCGAAATGATCGAGGCCTCACGCAGGCTTGGCCCGCAATTCGCTCGGAGAACCACCTGGAGGATTGATGCATCAGGGTTCGAATGTGCAATTCGAGCGCGCGTTGGACGAATTCGCCAAATGGCGCGCAATCCCCGAGCAGGCGAGATCGCCGGCCCCGGCATGGTGGTGGGGCACGGCGATCGAGCTGCGCGATGTCACAAGGCCGATGCCGAGGCAATGGTGTGAGGGCCTGCAACTCGCTGAGGGAGCGACCTACGCCGACGGGGCGCGCTTTCTTCTTCACCTGTTCGCCGATCAAAGATCGCTGCCTTCGGCGGACGGATTTCCCGGGCATTCATCGCCGCCGGATTGCAGATAAAACGGGACGATTGCGTGCGCTGGCTCAAGTTCACCGCGAATGGGCAGACGTCCTGGGGGATCGTCGACGGCGATCGCGTGATCAAGGTCAGCGGCGATCCCATGGGCGAATGGCAACGCACGCCGCAAACCTTTTCATTGATGAGCGTGAAAATCGAAGTGCCGCTCATTCCGCGCACCTTCTATTGCGTCGGCCTGAACTATCTCAAGCATCTCAAGGAAGCCGCCGACAAGCGCGGCGAGGTGCCCAACGTCCCCGATCGGCCCGAGGTCGGTTACCGCGCCCAAAATGCCCTGATCGCGCACGATGAGAACGTGGTCATTCCTGCCGATGCGACCGAAAGGATTCACTACGAGGGCGAACTGGTCGTCGTCATCGGCAAGAAAGCAAAGCACCTTGGTGAGCGCGACGCGATGGCCTGCGTATTCGGCTACACCATCGGCAACGATGTGAGCGAACGCACCTGGCAGAAGGCAGACCGCGGATTGTGGCGGTCCAAGAATGCCGACACGTTCAAGCCGATGGGGCCGTGGATCGAAACCTCCGTCGATCTCGACAGGATGGAAACCGTCGTGCGTCTGAACGGCAAGGAGAGCAATCGCTTCCACACCAACGACATGATCTTCGGCATCAAGGAATTCATCGTCGAGATGACGAAATATTTCACGTTGTGGCCGGGCGACGTGATCTGGATGGGAACCGACGGCAGCTCGCCCGACCTGAAAGCGGGCGATGTCGTCGAAATCGAGATCACCGCCATAGGCACCTTGCGCAACAAGTTTGTTGCCGAGACTTCGCCTGGTAAAACGGCATGAGCCGCCACTCTACCGCGCATTATTTCCTCGAAGGCCTGGTCGATCTCGGCGTCGAATATATTTTCGCCAATCTCGGCACCGATCACGTGTCTCTGATCGAGGCCCTGGCGAGCTGGGACAAGCAAGGGCGCAAGCATCCCGAAGTGATCCTGTGCCCGCATGAAATCGTCGCCGTGCACATGGCCGCGGGCTATGCGCTCGCGACCGGACGCGCGCAAGCCGTGTTCGTGCATGTCGATGCGGGCACCGCGAATGCCTGCATGGCGATCCAGAACCTGTTTCGCTATCGCCTGCCGGTCCTGATGTTTGCCGGTCGCGCGCCCTTTACGCTGCGCGGCGAATTGCCGGGCTCACGCGACACCTATGTGCACTTCGTACAAGATCCGTTCGACATCGCCAGCATCGTCAGGCCTTACGTCAAGTGGGAATATTCCCTGCCTTCTGGAATCGTGGTGAAGGAGGCGCTTGCACGGGCCGGCGCCTTTGCCCAAAGCGATCCGCCGGGTCCGGTCTACATGATGTTGCCGCGCGAAACGCTTGCCGAACAATGGGACGACGCGGACATGCCGGCGTATCCGCCTTCGCGCTATGGCTGTGTGCGGACCGGCGGAATCGAACCGGCGCGGGTCAGTGCCATTGCGGATGCCCTGATGGCGGCGGAAAACCCGATTGCGCTGACGGCCTATCTCGGCCGCAAGCCGGAGGCTGTCGCCGTGCTCGAACGCCTGGCGCTGACCTGCGGCATCAGGGTTGCGGAGTTCAATTCGATCGATCTGAATATTTCGCAGGCCTCGCCGTGTTTCGCGGGCTTCGATCCCCTGCCCCTGCTCGAACAGGCCGATCTCGGCCTGCTCCTGGATTGCGATGTGCCGTTCATTCCGCAATATGCCAAGCGAGCCGATGCCATCAGATGGATCCAGATCGACATCGATCCCCTGAAGTCGGATTTTCCGATGTGGGGATTTCCGACCGACCTTCGGATCCAGGGCGACTGCGCGACCGTGCTGGGCCAGGTGCTTCAGGCCATCGAGGCGCGCGCCGATGACACGTGGCGGCGCCGCGTCGAGAAACGAATAGCAAGCTGGAGCGGCGACCGCGAGAGAAGCGCAAAGCGCCGCGCGGCTGCGAGCGCAACCAAGGGCGTCCCGGGTGCGCTTAATCCCGCCTTCGTCTTCGCAACCCTGAACGGAAAACTGTCGCAGGACGACATTGTGGTGAACGAAGCGATCCGCAACGCGCCCGTCCTGCAGGAACACATCACGCGCACGAGGCCGCGCAGCTATGTCGGACTGGCCGGTGGAGGACTTGGATTCTCGGGCGGCATGGCGCTGGGCCTCAGGCTTGCGCAATCCGATTGCCGCATCGTGCAGGTGATCGGTGACGGGGGATTTCATTTCTCCTCTCCCGACAGCGTCTACGCCGTGGCGCAGCAGTACCGGCTTCCCATCCTCACGGTCGTCGTAGACAATGGCGGCTGGCAGGCGGTGAAGTCGGCGGTGCAACGCGTCTACCCCCAGGGCGTAGCCGCTGAAACCGACCAGTTTCAGTCGCGTTTGACTTCGGGCCGCCAGGGCGAGCGGAGGGATTTTTCGGAACTTGCCAAGGCTTTCGGCGCGTACGGCGAGTGCGTCACCGAGCCGGACGAACTTGCAGCGGCGATCGACCGGTGCCTCGCCGCACTCGACGAGGGTCAGGCCGCCGTGCTGCATGTTCACGTCACGCGGCTTTGAAACGATCGGGACAGAATGCGGGACCCCAGAGATGAAATTCATCTTTCGCCGCAGTGACGGTGCGCTCCCTCTCCCCTGGCGGGAGAGGGTTGGGGTGAGGGGGTGCGGTCCATCGAGAGGGCAGAACCCCTCACCCGGATCGCATCTGGCGATGCGATCCGACCTCTCCCTCAAGTGGAGTGGTGAAGCGATCTGCGCGGCGATCGGCCTGTGTCTCGGATGGATGACGCTCCTCACGGCGGTGACCGGCTCCGCATTCGCCCAGCAGGACCCATCGAAATATCCGACCCGGGTCATTCATATCGTCGTCGGCTTCACGCCGGGCGGAGGCAACGACCTCATCGCGCGGATCGTGGGACAGAAATTGTCCCAAAATCTCGGACAGCCCGTCGTCGTCGACAACAAGCCCGGCGGCGGCGCGATCGTCGCCACCGAATATGTCGCCAAATCGGCGCCGGACGGCTACACGCTCCTCGTCGGCGCCAGCGGCGCGATGGCGATCAATCCGGCCGTTTACACCAGGCTGCCTTACGATCCGGTCCGGGACTTCGTTGCGGTCTCCGAGCTCGGATCATTTCCGTTAATCCTGATCGTCAATGCGTCTTCAGGAATCAAATCGGTCGCCGACCTCGTCGCCTTTGCCAAGGCAAATCCCGACAAGACGAACTACTCGAGCTCCTCGGCAGCGTTCCAGCTGGTTACGGAATTGTTCAAGCAGAAGACCGGCGCGCCGATGCAGGAGATCCCCTACAAGGGCGCAAACGACTCCGTGATGGCGGTGATCTCCGGTCAGGTAACCGCGACGATTGCGGATGCCGGTCCGGTATCGGGCCAGGTCAAATCCGGTCAGGTGCGTGCGCTTGCGATAGCCGCTCCGGGCCGCACCGAAGACTTTCCGGAAGTGCCGACCATGAAAGAGGCCGGCGCCGATGTCGATGCCGTGCTGTGGAGCGGCATCTTTGCGCCGCGGCAGACCCCGCCTGCCATTGTGAAGAAGCTCGAGGCCGAGCTGATGCGCATCATGAAGTCGCCGGATGTCGTCGCGCGGCTCAAGTCGCTCGGCATCTTGCCGGTGGGCAACACCTCGGCGGAATTTGCAGCCATTCTTGCAGCCGATATCGCGCGATGGACCGACGTCGCCAGGGCCGGCAATATCAGGATCGAGCCTTAGCGCTGCGCAATCGAGCCTCGGCGCGGGCAGCGCCGAGGCAGTTTGGCTTTTATTTCACGAGGTCGGCACCGACCTTGCAGATCACAGCATCCTGATCGCCGGTGCCGCCCGAACAACCGATGCCGCCGATGATCTTGCCGTTTTCAACAAGCGGAAATCCGCCGGGGCTCGCCGTGAGCGTTGGATCGAGCGTGGCGATGTAGCCGTGCCCGGTCTCAAAGGCATTGAAAAACAGGCGGGTTTCGCGGCGGAAGCGAGCCGCCGTGCGGGCCTTGTTGGTGGAAATCGAAACCGACGCGATTTGTGCCCCTTCCATCCGCTCAAACAGCACCAGCTCGCCATTGGTGTCGACAATGGCGATGTTCATCTTCCAATTCCGCTTCTTGGCCTCCGCTTCGGCAGCCGCCATCAACTGCTTGGCCTGCTCAAGTCCGATCGACATGCCATAGGGAATATCGAAGGGCATCTTGTCCGGCGTGCCGCCTGCAGACGGCGGAGCTGGCGGAGGAGCCGGTGTAGGGGCTTGCGCGAAGGCTTGTGAGTTGATCGCCGCAACGGCGCAAGCCGCCAGTATCATCGAAACAATCGAACGCATAACAATCTCCCTGTTCAGGTTTGTTTTCGTGGTAGTAGATCCAATCGGTGTTGCCGCGTCACATCGGCGGCGTCAGGCCGTCCTTGCCGTAGGTGACGCGCGGGGTCTGCACCGTGCCGTCAGCCTGCTTCTTGCCGGCGCCGACGAAAATCTTGGTGCCCGGTTTGAGATCGTTCTTGTCGCCGATGACATAGGTGACGACGACGGTTTCCGGGCTCACCATCAGCTTCTTCTCGCCATCCTTGTATTTGACCGACAAAACCGGTCCGTCGACGCCAGCGACGGTCTGCTCGACATTGGCATTGGTCATTTTGGTGTTCGGCTTGAGGTCCCAATCGTAGTGGCCTTCACCGGTGCCGCGCATCGATTCCGGAAAGATGTGCACCTCGATCGCCTTCTGGCTGCCGTCGGGCTGCGTCGTTCCGGTCGAGCCCACGAACATGCCCGGCTTGATGTCGGCCATGGTCGACTTCACGATGCCAACGTAAAGGCCGGGATCGCTGACCGTCACCTTGTACTCCGCGCCATCGCGGTTCTTGACTACATAGGCCGCGCCATCGACTTTTTCGATGGTGCCGCGGATGCGGACCGTTTCCTGCGCCGATGCAGGCAGGGCGACGCAGAGCAGGGCAAAACTCGCAGCAGCGAGCGTGCGCTGAAGCGTACTGGGCATTGTTATCCTCCATGGGTCTGATTGTCGGCTGACGGATCGACTACCGGGCCGAAGGCCGTCCCGCCAAGTGCCTGAAACAAGCGCTTTCTGCAACCCCAAGCTGGCGAGAATATTCCTAATGAAGGGCTCCGCAAGCTCCGCCGCCGCACTGCAACAGGATGTCATCCCACCGTCATTCTCATTGCTATTCGCTATTCACCCCTGATCCCGGCGTCCTGAATCACCCGGCGCCAGCGTGCCTCCTCGCCGCGCACATATCGGTCAAGCTCTTCCGGCGGACGCGCGACCTTGACCAGCCCGTCATTCGCGCCAAGCCTTTTGCAAGCCTCCGATTGGACCGCCAGCTTTACACCCCGGTGGCGCGGGCGAAATCGATATAGATTTCGCGCAAGCGCGCTGCCATCGGCCCGGGCTTGCCGTTGGCGACCGCTTTGCCATCGATACTGATGACCGGCTGGACGAACAGGGACGCGCTGGTGATGAAGGCTTCCTTCGCCTCGAGCGCTTCTTCGACGGTAAACGAGCGTTCTTCGACGCGCAGCTGCCGCTCTTCCGCGAGCTTGACCACAGCCTTGCGGGTACAGCCGGGCAAGATCGACGACGAGTTCTCCCGCGTGACCAGCACGTCGTTCTGCGTCAGGATGAACGCCGACGACGATCCGCCTTCGGTGACCTTGCCATCTTCGATCATCCAGGCCTCGCCGGCGCCGGCCTGCGCCGCCGCCTGCTTGGCGAGCACCTGCGCCAACAGCGCCACGCTTTTGATGTCGCGCCGCTCCCAGCGGATGTCGGGCACGGTAATGACGCCGATGCCGGTCTTCGCCGCCGGCGCATTGACGATGTCCTTGACGGAAGTGAACATGACAAGGGTGGGCTTGACGCCCTTCGGAAAGGCAAAGTCCCGCCCCGCATCGGCGCCGCGGGTAACCTCGATATAGACAAGGCCATTTTCGAGGCTGTTGCGCGCGATCAATTCGCGCTGGATTTCCACGATGCGCTCCAGCGGTTCCGGCAGGGGAAGCGATATTTCGCCGACCGAGCGCTGCAGCCGGGCCAGATGCGAGGCGTTGTCGACCAGTCTGCCCTCGAGTACGGCGGATACTTCGTAGATGCCGTCAGCGAAGAGGAAACCGCGGTCGAGAATCGAGACCTTGGCCTCGTTGAGCGGCACATACGCGCCATTGACATAGGCAATCTCGCTCAAACCCATTCTCCTTTCCGGCAACAAAGCAATGCTCGTGAAGCATATACGAAAATCGGTGCGAGTGATCCCTCTCCCCTCGCGGGGAGGGTCGGCGCGTAGCGCCGGGGTGGGGGACTCTGAGAAACGCTTCCTCACTGACGTACTTCTGGCTCGCCTACGTCCGGAGGGATGCGTTGGGAGCAAGAACGCCCCAACCCGACCGGCCTTCGGCCGGCCACCCTCCCCGCGCGTCCGCGGGGGAGGGACAAGACCGAATCAATGCGACAAGATCTTCGACAGGAATTTTTGCGCGCGGTCGCTGCGCGGCTTGCCGAAGAAATCGTCCTTGAGGGCGTCTTCGACGATTTCGCCCTGGTCCATGAAAATGACCCGATGGGCGACCTTGCTGGCAAAGCCCATTTCATGGGTAACGACCATCATGGTCATGCCCTCGCGCGCCAGGTCCACCATCACGTCCAGCACCTCGCTGATCATTTCGGGATCGAGTGCGGAGGTAGGCTCGTCGAACAACATGGCGATCGGGTCCATCGCCAGCGCGCGGGCAATCGCAACGCGCTGCTGCTGGCCACCGGATAGTTCGGCCGGATATTTCTGCGCGTGGTCCTGCAGCCCGACGCGATTGAGCAGTTTCGTTCCCCTGGCGATCGCCTCATCGTGCGATCGCCCCAGAACCTTTTCCTGCGCCAGACAGAGATTATCGATGATCCGCAAATGCGGAAAAAGTTCAAAATGCTGGAACACCATGCCGATGCGGGCGCGCAGCTTCGGCAGGTTGGTCTTCGGATCGTTGACCTTGATGCCGTCCACGACGATTTCCCCGCTCTGGAACGGCTCCAGCGCGTTGACGCATTTGATCAGCGTGGATTTTCCCGATCCCGACGGGCCGCACACCACCACCACCTCGCCCTTGGCGACGCTGGTCGTGCAGTTTTTCAGAGCCTGAAAACTCGAGCCATACCATTTGTCGATGTGGCGGATTTCGATCATCGATTGACTCAAGCTAACGGGCAAAGGCGAGGCGCGCCTGAAGGCGCCGGACGCCGAAGGACGCGACACAGGAGATCACGAAATACACCAGTGCCGCGAACAGGTACATCTCGACCAGCCGGCCGTCACGCTGGGCGACCTTGCTGGCGGCACCGAGAAAGTCGGGAATCGACAGCACATAGACCAGCGAGGTGTCCTGGAACAGCACGATGGTCTGCGTCAGCAATACCGGCAGCATGTTGCGAAACGCCTGCGGCAGCACGACGTAGCGCATGGTCTGGCCGTAGGTAAGTCCAAGCGCCTGGGCGGCGGCGGGCTGCCCCCTGGAGATCGACTGGATGCCGGCGCGCATGATCTCCGAGAAATAGGCCGCCTCGAACAGCGTGAAGGTGACAAGCGAGGAGGCAAAGGCGCCGACCCGGATCGGTCGCGAGGCTCCGGTCAGCCACTGCCCGATATAGGGAACGAGGAAATAGAACCAGAAGATCACCAGCACCAGCGGCAGCGAGCGCATGAGATCGACATAGAGACCTGCGAAACGCGACAGCAGCCAGAAACCGGACAGCCGCATCATGGCAAGCAACGTTCCGAAGATGATGCCGCCGCATGTGGCAAGGCTGGTCAACGTCAGCGTGAATGTCATGCCGTCGAAAAACAGGTAAGTGAGCGAGCGGCGGATGACGTCGAAGTCGAAATTGGCGAACATTTTCTATTTCCCGGTGATGTAGCCGGGGACCGCCACGCCGCGCTCGACGAACCGCATGACGATGACGACGACGATGTTGATCAAAAGGTAAAGCACCGTTGCGGCGGTGAAGGCCTCGAATACCTGGAAGGAAAACTCCTGCATCGCGCGCGCCTCGGCCGTCAATTCGATCAGGCCGATGGTGAGCGCCACCGAAGTGTTCTTGATGGTGGAGAGGAATTCGGAAGTGAGCGGCGGCAGGATGATGCGAAACGCCATCGGCAGCAGCACGTATCGATAAGTCTGCGCCGTGGTCAAGCCGAGCGCGGTGGCGGCGAGTTTCTGTCCGCGCGGCAGCGATGAGATGCCGGCGCGCGTCTGCTCGGCGACGCGCGCCGACATGAACAGGCCGATTCCGATCGCCGCCGTGTAAAACGGCGCACCGGGCAGTTGCTTCAGCCACAGTCCGGAAGCTCGCGGCAGGAGTTCGGGCAAGACGAAGTACCACAGGAACAACTGCACCAGCAAAGGCATGTTGCGGAAGAATTCGACATAGGCAAAGCCGACCAGGCTGGCGGTCTTCGAAGGCAATGTCCGCAGCACGCCGATGACCGCGCCGAAAGCGAGCGCAATGATCCAGGCGCAAAGCGCGGTTTCGATCGTGAGCACAAGCCCGGACAGCAGCATGTCGAGATAGGTGCCGGTCCCGCTCGGGGCCGGCTCCCAGAACACGCGCCAGTTCCAGTGATAGTTCAAAGCCGCCCCCTCGCAGCTACCGGCCGGCCCGCTGCATTGGCCATCCGGTCAAGCAATGTTCCCGCCATAGCAAAGGTCACGCTACATGGATTTGTAGAAGTCAGGATCGGGTGAATCGGTCGGCTTCGCAAAGGCCTTTTTCAGCTCGGCGCCGATCGGCACGTTGAGATTCAAGCCCTTGGGCGGGATTTTCTGCATGAACCATCTGTCATAGAGCTTTTGGCCTTCCGCGCTCCGGTAAAGCGCCGAGGTAGCATCGTCGGCGACTTTCTTGAAAGCCGGATCATCCTTGCGCAGCATGATGCCGTAAGGCTCCGGCTTCGAAAACGCGTCGGTGGAGATGACATAGGCGTCCGGATCCTTCGATCCCGCGGCAAAGCTTGCAAGCAGGATGTCGTCCAGCACCGCCGCGACCGCACGATCGGTTTCCACCATCAGGAAGGATTCGGCATGCTCCTTGGCCGGGATGATGTTGATGCCGAGGTTACGCGCCGCGTTGGCTTCGGTGAGCTGCCTGATGTTCGTGGTGCCCGACGTTGACGCCACCGACTTGCCCTTGAGATCCTCGATCGAACTGAGCTTGCTCGACTTCTTCGAGATGAAGCGGGTCGCGGTCAGAAAGTGCGTGTTGGTGAAGGCAACCTGCTTCAGGCGCTCGGGATTGTTGGTGGTCGATCCGCATTCGAGGTCGATGGTGCCGTTGGCCAGCAGTGGAATGCGGGTCGAGGAGGTCACAGGGTTGAACTCGACCGTGAGCTTGTCGAGCTTGAGTTCCTTTTTGACGGCGTCGACGATTTTCAGACAGATATCGATCGCAAAGCCGATCGGCTTCTGGTTGTCGTCCAGATAGGAGAACGGAATCGAGGAGTCGCGATAACCAATGTTGATGACGCCGGTCTCTTTGATCTTCCTGAGCGTGCCCGAAAGTTCTTCGGCGTCGGCCTGCGCAGCGCAAAAACTCGCGGCGAGCGCAAGGCCCATCACACGCAGACGTTTCATCGAATTCTCCCCGATTGAACAGTTGAGCAATGTTTGCCTCCTTCCGTCTTGAGTGGAATGCAACCTTCGGCCTAGGCCATGGTGACGACCCGGCGCCCAGCGCTTCTCATGCTCAGCGCCTCTCATGCAAGGACCGGGCCGCCGCCAAAGCCGATAAATCCCTACATCGCCTTGTAGGAGTCGGGATCCGGAGAATCCGATGGCTTGGCGAATTCGTGCTTGAGCTCCGCGCTCATCGGCACGTTGAGATTGAGCCCCTTGGGCGGAATCTTCTGCGTGAACCATTTGTCGTATATTTTCTGGCCGTCGGCACCCTGATAGAGAGCCGCGGTAGCGGCATCGACCACTTTCTTGAAGGCCACGTCGTCCTTGCGCAGCATGATGCCGTAGGGTTCTGCCTTCGAGAATGCATCGGTGGAGATGACATAAGCGGATGGATCCTTCGAACCGGCAACCAGGCTTGCCAGCAGGATATCGTCCATCACGAACGCTGCGGCCCGATCGGTCTCGACCATCAGGAAGGCCTCGGCATGATCCTTGGCCGGGATGATGTTGATGCCGAGGTTACGGGCCGAGTTGGCTTCGTTGAGTTGCTTGATGTTGGTGGTACCCGATGTCGAGACCACCGACTTGCCCTTGAGATCGTCGATCGACTTTATGTTGCTCGACTTCTTCGAAACGAAGCGGCTCGCGGTCAGAAAATGCGTGTTGGTGAACCAGACCTGTTTCTGGCGCTCGGCGTTGTTGGTGGTCGAACCGCATTCGAGGTCGACGGTGCCGTTGGCCATCAGCGGGATGCGGGTCGCCGAGGTGACGGGGTTGAGCCTGATTTCGAGCTTGTCAAGCTTGAGCTCCTTCTTCACCGCATCCACGATCCTGTAGCAAATCTCCATGGCATAGCCGACCGGTTTCTGGTTGTCGTCGAGATAGGAGAACGGGATCGACGAGTCGCGATATCCGAGCGTGATCGCGCCGGTTTCCTTGATGTTCCTGAGCGTGCCCGTGAGCTCCTCGGCGTTCGCCGCGCAGCCGCAGAACGCAACGGCCAGCGCAAGCCCGAAAATGCGCGTGCGTTTCATACGTAAACTCCTTGTTTGTCGGATAAGGTCTGTCTGAGAATTTCTTTCAACGCCGCGATGGATCGAGCCAGGGGTCTGGTCGAGCAGCTCCGTAATGTCCGCGAATACGCTCGCGAGTGCGGCATCGCTTGCATTCGAGGGTGAGGCCATACGCTTCAAGCAGGAACTTTTTGCAAAGCAGACACTGGTAGCCGAACGCAACGGGTCTTCGGATCGGAGCGATCTATCTTATGGTCCGAACGTGCGGCCATCGCAAGACGCCTTTGAAGGCAGGGCCCGGCTGCGCCACTCCGTCACGCCCCTCGCCGGCCGGCCGGGGCCGTCGTGACAGTCGTCCGGGTAACCCCGCGCGCCAGCGCCGATTCTACAACGGATGTTTCAACTCGCCCAAGTCCCAGAACAGGCCGGCCATGATGCCAAGCGCCTCTTCGGTGACCGACAGAAGCAGGTGCTCATCGGGGGCGTGCTGCGAGCAGCCGGGATAGGAGTGAGGGACCCACATCGTCGGCAAGCCGAGGGTGTCGGAGAAGACATCGTTCGGCAGCGAGCCGCCGAAATTCGGCAAAACCGCGGCTGATTTTCCCGTGGTCTTGCGGATCGATTCCGCCGTCCAGTTGATCCAGGGGCTGTTGAAATCGGTTCGTGACGCCGCAAAGCTCTGGGTTGCCCGCGCCTCGACCATGGGAAAGCCGCGCTCGGAAAGATGGGTCCTGACCACATCGGCAATGTTGTCTACCCTTGTCCCGACGACAAAGCGAAGCTGGAGGACGGCTGAGGCCTGTCCCGGAATGGCATTGGCGGGCTTGTCGATATTGCCTGATGACATCGCCAGCACTTCCAGCGTGTTCCATGCATAGAGCCGTTCGGCGGCAGACAAGCCCTCCTCGCCCCAGTCATCCGAGAGCGCCGGCTCGTCCGGCATCGGTTCGATCTTCACATCTGCAAGGGCCGCGCGGATCTGGTTGGTAAGTCGCGGCGGCTTCAAAGGCTCCACCTGCAGACGCCCGTGACCGTCCACAAGCGTGGCGATGGCGCTTGCGAGGATGGTTGCGGGGTTGGCGAGGACGCCGCCCCAATTGCCGGAATGATGCGCGCCGTCGCGCAAGTTGACGTCCAGATGAAGCCGTATTCCGCCGCGACAACCGAGGAAGAGCGTCGGACGATCCGCCGAAAGCCGCGGCCCGTCGGAGGCAAGCAGCAGGTCAGCCTTCAACTCGTCGCGGAGCTGTTCGCAAACCTGCCGCAAATCCGGCGATCCGATTTCCTCGGCGGTTTCGATGATGAATTTGGCGTTGAAGCCGAGCCGTCCGTCGCGCGTCTCGCGCACCGCGGCAAGCGCCGCCATATTGATGCTGTGTTGTCCCTTGTTGTCGGCAGTACCGCGGCCATACACCCGATTGCCTGAAATCGTGGTGCGCCACGGATCGAGATTGTCGCGCCATTCTCCGGCCATGCCGTCGACGACGTCGCCGTGCCCGTACACCAGAACAGTCGGAGCGGCTGCGCTTTCCAGGTATTCCGCCACGAGATAGGGATTTTTTCCGGCAGGGGATTCGATCAGTCTGGTCGAGAAGCCAAGTTTCGAGAAGGCAGGCTGAAGCTCCTCGATCAGATAGGATCGCAGTGCGCCCCGCTTTTCCGGATTCTGGCTTTCCGTCTGATAGGAGACCCTTCGGTCGAGCTCGGCGAGAAACTCGCCGGATTGAAGCATCCGGCGGGCCCGGGCGATGGCATCGGATCTGGTCATGACTTTTTCTTGTTTTCGGTCACTGCGTTCAGGTGGATTACGTTATCGGGATAATTGCCTTTGCGAAAGCCAAAGGGGAATGCAACAATTTCCCGTAAAATCGGGCATTCAATCTTGAGAAAGGGAGAACACCATGAAAACCGTCCTGCGCGTCTCGGCCATCAGCATGCTGTTGGCCGGCTCCGCTTTGGCGTTGACCGGCGAACGGATGCCGGAAATTGCGCTCGACAAAATGTCTGCCGCTCAGCGCAGTGTCGCCGATGTGATCATGTCGGGGCCGCGCAAATCGATCGGTGGTCCCTTCAACGCATGGCTGCGCAGCCCGGAACTGGCCGATCGCCTGCAAAAGGTCGGCGAATATGTCAGGTTCAATACGTCGCTCGACAAACGCATCAACGAGATGGCGATCCTGATGACGGCGCAAGCGTGGGGCTCGCAATATGAATGGTATGCGCATGAGCCGCTGGCGCTCAAGGCTGGACTCGATCCGGCCATCGTTGCGGCGATCGGAGCCGGCCGAAAGCCCGACAACATGAAGGACGACGAGGCGATCGTCTGGGAGTTTACCACGCAGCTGCGGCGCGATCATGGTGTTGACGATGCGATCTATGCCAGCGCGCTGGAAAAGTTCGGTGAAAATGGAATCATCGATCTCATCGCGGTCAACGGATACTACGACGTGGTTTCGATGACGCTAAACGTCGCGCATGTGAAGCCGCCGGCAGACGCGCAATTGCCCTTCCAGCAGGCCGGCCGTTAATTTGTCCTTCGATCGTCGCACGGCGCTGTGCCGCGTGACGCGCTGTCGAAAGATCCCGCCATGAAAAAAGAAATCCGGCTCAACGCCTTTGCGATGAACTGCGTCGCGCATCAATCGCCGGGGCTGTGGACCCATCCGCGCGACCGTACCGCCGGTTATAACCGCCTGCCGTACTGGATCGACCTGGCAAGAACGCTGGAACGTGGCCGCTTCGACGGGCTTTTTCTGGCTGACGTGCTCGGCGTCTACGACGTGTTCGGCGGCAGCCCGGACGCGGCGCTGCGCAACGCGGCACAGACGCCGGCCAACGATCCGCTGCTGGTGATCCCGGCGATGGCCGCCGTCACCGAAAATCTCGGTTTTGGCGTGACCTCCAACCTGTCCTATGAGCCGCCCTATACGTTCGCGCGGCGGATGTCGACGCTAGACCATCTCACCGAAGGACGCATCGGCTGGAACGTCGTGACCGGGTATCTCGACAGCGCCGCGAAGGCTGCCGGCAAGGACAGACAGACCGCGCATGACGACCGCTATGACGTCGCCGACGAATATATGGAAGTCGTCTACAAGCTCTGGGAAGGAAGCTGGGACAACGATGCGGCGGTGCGCGATCGCGCACGCGGCGTCTTCGCCGATCCCTCAAAGGTGCACCGCGTGCTGCACCAGGGCAAGAACTACCGCCTCGATGCCATTCACCTGTCCGAGCCGTCGCCGCAACGCACCCCCGTGCTGTATCAGGCCGGCACCTCGCCCCGTGGCCGCCAGTTCGCCGCAGAGCATGCCGAATGCGTTTTCATGTCAGGGCCATCGGCGAAGATCATCGCGCCGCGGGTCGCGGGCATTCGCGAACTCGCCGCGAAGACCGGACGCGACGGGCGTGAAATTTTGATGTTTTCCATGTTCACCGTCGTTCTCGGCCGCACCGAAGCCGAGGCCAGAGCCAAATACGAAGACTACCGCAGCCATGTCAGCGCGGAAGGCGCTCTCACGCTGATGTCGGGCTGGACCGGAGTTGATTTCTCGACCTACGACCTCGATCAGCAAGTTCGCCATGTCGAGAACGATGCCGGCCGCAGCGCGATGGACAACGTCACCCGCGCCGATCCGGACCGGGTCTGGACCGTGCGCGAGGTGGCGCAGCATGTCGGCATTGGCGGCATCGGACCGGTCGTGGTCGGCACGCCCGAACAGGTGGCCGACGCGATCGAAGCCTGGTTCGACCAGACCGACGTCGACGGATTGAATGTGCCGTTTGCGGTTTCGCCCGGCGATTTTGAGGATATCGCCGACATGCTGGTGCCGGAGCTGACGCGGCGCGGACGTTACAAACCGGCGTACCAAAAGGGCACGTTGCGCGAAAAACTGTTCGGCGCCGGCCGCGCGCGGCTTGAGGCGCCTCATCCGGCGGTGAGGTATCGGCCGAGGGCTGCGGAGTAAGCAGTAGGGTCTCATTGCGAGATGGACTTGGGTGTAGACGTCCGGGTTCATCGATCGTGTGACATCGGCTCGATTTAGGTTTCCTTGCCTTCCGCCGGCTTTGTCACACTCTTGCCAGACACATGATCCGCTTCACCTGATGACGGTGACCGTGGAAAGGACCTTGTCGCAAAGCTCCGTCCATTCGGGCGGCCCATTGACGATAGCAATCGTCAGTATGTCCGTTTCATTGAGCGGCACATAGGTCGCGTTGTCCGGCACATATCCGCGATGGATTGCCGTCGTTCCACCAAGGCTAGTGACGCTTTCCGAGGCGTTGAGCGGCCGATGCGCCAATGCCTCGTACCATTGCTGAACGGGGAGACGCTGAGGATTGATGCCTCTCTGTATCACGAAAAGCATATTCCTGACGGTAATTTTTCCGTCCGTGACAGTTTGGCCTCTCAAACTTACATCTTCTATGGCCTTGCAATCCCCATTGGTGCAACGCGTTCCCGTCGGCAGGTCAAGTTTTAGCTTGTCGGGATACTTAAACTCATACTCACCGGATGCGTTGCGGTAGATTTGCCAGCCGGCTGTATCGGAGTCACTTGTCTGCGCCGCGAGAGCGGCCGGCGCGAGCAAAAAAGCGATCGCGGTGATAACTATCGATCCTCTCATGTCATCCTCTCGCACGAAGGCTGTGCATATCCCGACTGATGCGGAACAACGAACCGCAATTAACTAACAAGCAATTAAAGATGACGCGCCTCATTCGTTCGCTATTGTGAATTTAGCCGAACTTTCAGTGCCGGCGCCGGCGCGCGCGGAGCCTGTCATCGGGCGCGATTTCGCGCGACCCGTTGGGACCATTTCGGAATGACAGCGCTATACATTCCCGTCGACCACGACTTCGATCAGTTTCGTGCCAGGGCGCTTGAACGCGGAAGCAAGTTCAGCCTGCAAATCCTTCGGCTTCGTGATCCGGATCGCTTCCAACCCGAGCGATCTGGCGATGCCGGTGAAGTCGACCGAGGGATCGGCAAAATCCATGCCGACGTAATTGTCATCGCCATGGAAGGAGAGCAGCCGCTGCTTGATGATGCGGTAACCGCCATTGTTGGCGATCACCACGTTGAGCGGCAGCTTGTGATGCGCCGCGGTCCACAGCGCCTGGATCGAATACATCGCGCTGCCGTCGCCTGAAAAACAAACCACCGGCCGGCCGGGATTGGCGAGGCTGACGCCCACCGACGCTGGCAGTCCCCAGCCGATGCCGCCTGAGGCGAGCGCATGATAACCATAGCGCTCGCGATGTGGGCGGAGCGCAAGCATCGGACGCGAGGAAGTCAGTCCCTCGTCGACGAGAATGGCGTTTGCCGGCATCGTCTCGACGATCTGCAGGGTGAGATAATCCGGATCGATTGGCGCGCGATCCCTCGCTTTGGAAATCTGTTCGACCAAGCCCGCGCGTCTCGCGGTCCAGTTCTTCGAGGCGAGCGAGGTGACCCCTTCTCTGGCGCGCGCTTCCAACGCCGCACCGCCCTTGGACTTCAGCGCGGGGACCAACGCGCGTAAAGTTTCCCTGACGTCGGCCTTCAGCGCGATCTCCGCGCCGAAATTTTTTGCCAGATCCCAGTCGACCAGACCCACCTGCACGATCGGCATCCCGTCAGGCAGCGGCTCGACCTCGCTGTGCACCGACATCCGAAGAGGGTCCGCGCCGAGCACGATCAACAGATCGTAAGCCGAAAGCACCTCGCGCACCTGTGTCTGCGAGCGCGACAGCGCGCCCATGAAGCACGGGCTTTCGGACAAAAAATGCGCGCCATAAGGCGCTGACTGCTGATAGGCCGGACAACCGAGCGTTTGCGCCAGCGCAGCCGCTTCCTGTAACGCGTCGCTTTTGACGATCTCGTCGCCTGCAATGATGACCGGTCGCTCGGCCTTGAGGATTCGCGACACCAGTGACTGCAGCGCCTCGTCGGACGGCTTGACGCGGGTATCGACCCGGGTCGAGCGGCCGAGCTCGATACCGGCCTCGGAATTGAGAATATCGCCCGGCAGAGAGATGAACACCGGCCCCGTCGGCGGCGTGGTCGCGACCTTGGCGGCGCGGCGCACGATCCGCGGCAAGTCCTCCAGCCGCGTCACCTCGACCGCCCATTTCACCAGCGGCTCGGCCATTCGCAGCAGCGGGCCGTAAAGCAAGGGCTCCATCAGGCCGTGGCCCTGCTCCTGTTGGCCTGCGGTCAGGATCATCGGCGTACCCGTGAACTGCGCGTTATAGAGCGAGCCCATCGCATTGCCGAGGCCAGGCGCGACATGGACATTGCAGGCAACCAGGCGGCCCGAGGCGCGGGAAAAACCATCGGCGATGGCGACGACGAGGCTCTCCTGCATCGCCATCACATAAGTCAGATCGGGATGATCCTTCAGCGCATGCATGATCGGCAGCTCGGTGGTGCCGGGATTGCCGAACAGATGGGTGATGCCCTCGTCCTTCAAAAGCGCGAGGAAGGCGGAGCGCCCGGTTATGCGATTCTTCATGTTTCCTCCCGCCCGACGGCGATTCCAAAAGCCATCGTGCTATCGCATGATGATCAAAGTTGACGGTGCGATGCAAGGAAGGGTGCTCATGGCAGCCTTGCACGGCGACAACCGCCGCCGATCAAAACATGCCGTCGCGATCCCCACGTTTCCTCGTCTTCGAGCGCTGCCAGACGATGCCTGGAAAGCCCTTCAGCGGCACCAGCTTCTCGCCGGTATAGGCCCATTCCTGCAGCTCTTCGATCGCCACGTGATAGAGCGGCTGCCGGCCGGTACGGCTGGAAAAAAGCGCGCGCGGAATGTTGACCATGTGTGGCGATCGCGAGCGCGCGTAGAGGAGCGGCGTGCCGCAATTTTTGCAGAAGCTGCGCGTGGCCTTCGCAGGCCTGTCCTCGAAATGCGCGATGTCCGCTTCCCCGCGCACAATACGGAAGCGCTTGCGCCAGCTTCCGACATAGGTCGCGTAGGCCGCGCCATGGGCCTGCCTGCTTGAGGCCGAATGATCGTGCCAGGCCCAGCGAGCCGGAACATCGATCTCGAACGAGATGCTTCCGCACAGGCATTGGCCTTGGGCTATTCCTGCTGCCGGTGATTTTGCCATTGGCGACCTCGCGCAGTCATGAAGGCACTCGGTTGTCATTCCGGGATGGTGCGTTAGCACCAGACCTCAGATGCGCAATTGCGCATCGGGGAATCTCGGGATTCCGGTTTCGATGCTTTGCATCGCCCCGGAATGACGATGACTGTCAAGCCGGCGCCAGCCCGTCGTAACTCGCGTAATCGGTGTAACCCGTCGCCTCGCCGCCGTAGAAGGTTGCGCGGTTATACGGCGTCAGCGGAAAGCCGTGCCGCAGGCGGCGCGGCAGATCCGGATTGGAAATGAAGATGCGACCGAACGCGATGGCATTGGCGTGACCCTGGGCGATCGCGGCTTCCGCCGCCTCTCCGGTGAATCCGCCGGCCGAGATCAGGACGCCGCGCCAGATGGGACGGAAAAGCACCATCGCCGACGGCACGTTCTGATGGTTGACTTCGGCGCGCCCCGCCCCGCTCGATCGCGGCTCGATGAAATGCAGGTACGCAAGGCCGAGCTTGTCGAGCGTCTTGATGACGTAAGTATAAAGCGGCATCGGATCGACCTCGCCGCTGCCGTTGGCAACGCCGTATGGCGACAATCGCACGCCGACGCGCTCAGCGCCCCATATTTCGACCGAGGCTCGCGTGATTTCCATGAGCAGCCGCGCGCGGTTTTCGATTGAACCGCCGTATCGATCGGTGCGCAGATTGGTGTGCGATTGCAGGAATTGTTCGAGCAGATAGCCGTTGGCGCCGTGGATCTCGACGCCATCGAATCCGGCCTCTTTCGCATTGCCGGCAGCCTGGCGAAACGCTTCCACAATGTCCTCTACTTCGCCAGTCTCAAGCGCACGCGGCGTTTCGTAAGGCACGACCTTTCCATCGGCCGTCATCGCCAGCATCCCCTTGCCCGTGATCGGCACCGCGGAGGGTGCAACCGGCAGCGCCCCGCCCGGCTGGAACGATGAATGCGAGACGCGGCGCACGTGCCAGAGCTGGAGGAAGATCAACCCGCCTTTGGCGTGCACCGCATCGACCACGCCCCGCCATCCCCTGACCTGCTCATCGGAATAGATGCCGGGCGTTGCGGGATTGCCCCGCCCCGTCACCATGACGGGCGAGGCCTCGGCGATGATCAGGCCGCCCGGCGTGGCGCGCTGTCCGTAATATTCCGCATTGAGCGGGCGCGGCGCGAAGCTCGAGCGGTCGGCGCGCATCCGCGTCAACGGCGCCATCACGACACGATGCTGCAACCGGTAAGGGCCGACATTGAGCGGCGAAAACAGATGCGGAAAGTTCATCCCTGCCCCGAACGTCCTGATGAGCTCCGATTTGTAGCCGGTTCGCGTCGTTCACAAAAGGCCGGCGGGCGGCAGGGCAGCCCTTCGATGTCATTCCCGCGAACGCGCGGACGACCGCTTGAGAATCGCACGTTCGCACGCAATTGAACCGTCACCGATTCAAATCTCAAACGGCCATGCTCTGCCGCTGCGCCACCGAACGCATCGCCCTCCGCCCTGCTGTCACCCTCCCCTGGAGGGGGAGGGTCGATCGCGAATGAGCGATCGGGGTGGGGTGATCATGCACCGCGCACCCCACCCCGTCTCACATTTCGCCTCGCTCATGTGAGCCGACCCTCCCCCTCCAGGGGAGGGTAAAGAAGAGTTCGCGTCTTACGCGGGCTCCTCTGACCATCCCGGAATAACGCTGCGATTCAAGACGCGGCTCCGCCTTCCCGCGACGCGAAAGACGCCCGGGGCTTGCAAGCCGCGTGACCCTCCAATGAAGAGGGCGCAGGGAATGCCGGGCGCGACGTGCACACCCGCAGCCTCGCGTGGAGGTGAAAAAACCACACGAGTAAGTACACCACAGGTACGCCGAAACGATCCGGCACTCCCTGCGCGAATGGTTTTAACGGTTTCCTTCGTGGTCTCCCCGGAGAGCCGGGCTTGTTGTCTCCGTCGCCTGCGGAATTCACCGCAAACTTGATACCAGCGTCGGGGTATCAGGACGCCACGACTTCGCCGTCCACGAGATGCGCCCTCGTCAGAAGCGCAGCCCGCGTCCATCGCATCCCGCGCTCTACGTTCGTGACGATCGCGAAACGCCCCTCGATAGGAGGCGGAACGGCGGAGGTCTAAATTTGATTTGGGTGAAACGCGAAGCGAAATATTTTCGCGAAGGGGACTGGACAGGTAGAAACAGATTGAAACGGTTCAATAAATCGGTTTTTTCGGGAAATCCGCCTAGTGCGGTGAATTTGAAGTTCCTATCAGTCTTGCTGCAACCTAATCATAGGAACTTCAAATTCAAAACCCGCACTAGAAAACACCAGGTTGCTAGTGCTCCTTATGATTCCGAAGTTCGCATCAGACGGCGCCGCGATAGCTTGCGAACTTCGGAATCGGAGCACTAGAGCCCGGATCAAGCGCACGGGCCGTATTTTCACAGCGTCTCTTGCCTGTGGCCGCATTTCTTGCAGGCGAATTTCACCCGCGTGACGCCTCTTTCGGCGGAGACGCGGTTTGGCGCGCCGCATTTGCCGCAGGTCGCCTCGATGCGCGTGTCGCCCTGCTTCACGACGAGCGCCTTGCGCGCCATGGTCTCACGAATCAGGCGCTCGGCCTCTTCACGCATCAACTGCTTCGACATCCGATCCGCACCTGCCTGTTGAAAGTTGAGAGGCTTATAGCACGTCGATAGAGTATTGCGAGTGACCTCGCCAGCATTGCACCCCTCCGCAACCGAATGGGGGCGACCAAATGATCACGTCTCGACGATGATGTAGCTGTCCTCGATGTGGACCGGAAAGGTTTCGGCCACATAGGGACCCTTGGCGAGCGTTTCGCCGTCCTCGATGACAACCGGATAGGTTCTGACCTTGACGCGCTTCGGATCGAACCAGGATTGCCCGTTGCGCATGTCGAACTCCCATCCATGCCAGGCGCAGCGGAGCAATTCGCCCACCCGCGAGCGCTGATAGACGCCGGGCTCTGGCGAAGTCAGGCGCGCGACGCAAGCCGCCTTGTCCAACGGCGCGCCGGCGTGCGGGCAGCGATTGAGAAGCGCGAAAAACTCGCCGTTGACGTGGAACACGACGATGTCGCGGCGATCGAGCGTGACCACCTTGTTGCCGCCGGGCGGAATTTCCGTGGTGCGGGCGACAATGTGACGGGCCATGTGACTCCCAACTGCTTCGACCAGATGACGTTGCCGACCTTACCTCTCCCGACGGGAGTGGTCGATTTGCTCCTGGCGATGCCAACGGGTCGCGCGACCGCGCGCCCGATGACAGGCTCCGCATCGTCCAATGCAAATCGGGTGAGGGGTTAAGGTCTCTCGAGAGAGCTGCGTCCCCTCACCCGGCGCCTCGCGCCGACCTCTCCCCGCTGGGGAGAGGTGAAAACGCGCCTCACAATTTGTAAAGCGCGCGCGCATTGGCGTTGAAGATTTTCAGCCGCTCCGCCTCGGTGAGCGGCGTCCTGAAGGCAGAACGCGGATCGTCGAAATCCCAGTGCGGATAATCCGACGAGAACAACAGGCGATCGAGGCCGACCCATTCGATCAGGGAACGCAGATGCCTTGCCTCGTCCGGCTCGTCGATGGGCTGGGTCGTAAACCAGAAATGCTCTCGCACATATTCGGACGGACGACGCGTCAGATGCGGAACCTCGGCGCGGAAGCGTTCGAAATGCCGGTCCATTCGCCACATCGTCGACGATATCCAGCCGAAGCCGCCTTCGATGAACACGATCTTGAGACGCGGGAAACGCTCTGGCACGCCTTCGAGAATCAAGCTCGTCAGCGTTGCCGCCATGGTATGCGCATTCGACTGGTGCTCTTCGGCATAGTAGGACGGCCAGCCGCCGCCGGTCGGCGCGTGGCCGCCATAGCCGCCGACGTGAATGCCGAGCGGGAGGCCAAGCTCCTGCGCACACGCATAGATCGGCCAGTAGCGATGGCGGCCGAGCGGCTCATTGGCCCGCGGCGACACGTTGATCTGCACATATTGGCCGATGCTGGCGCAGCGCTTCATCTCGGCGACGGCCGCCTCGGCATCGTCCTGACCGACGAGGATCGCCGCTTTCAGCCGCGGCTCCCGGCTGGTCCAGTGCGCAAGCTGCCATTCGTTGACGGCGCGCTGGATCGCAGCACCGAAATCGAGATTCTGCTGCGAGAAGATGAACATATCGAGCACCTGCAGCAGGCCGAACTCGATGTCGAGCGGATCGAGATGTTGCTTGCGCATGAAGTCGAGGTCGGAGCCCGGCGGTCCACCGGTCGGCGGCCACGCATCGCGGCGGGCGATCAGCGGCGAAGACCTCGGATAGGGCGTGGTGCCGATATAGGGCGTGCGCAGATGATCGCCAAAAGTCTTCAGATGCTCCTGCCATCGCCTGGCAAGAAACGGGTTGAGGTCGCTTCGCGCGTGCAGGCTCGGATGGATATCGCAATCGATGATCCTGAGCCGGCTCTTTGCAGACGTCTCCTGCTCGAGCATGGGGCGGTCGATGACATCACTCATGCGATCCTCCTCGAAGATCAAGCGGCAAGCGAAAGCCGCGGAAAGGTTTCAAGCGGATTGTCGGCACACATGCGCGATACGATGCTTGGCGGCAGATGCGGCGGTATCGCATCGTCGCCGTCGAATTGCCAGTGCGGATAATCGGATGAGAACAGGAACATCCTGTCCGAACCGATCATGTCGATGATGTCGGCAACACCAGCCGCATCGGGCGGGCTGTCGAACGGCTGCGTGGTCAGGCGAATGTGGTCGCGCATGATCGATGCCGGCTCGCGGTCGACCCAGGGCACCTCGACGCGGACGCCGCGCCAGGTCTTGTTGGCGCGCCACATGAAGGCCGGCAGCCAGGTGACGCCGGATTCCATCAGCACCACCTTCAGGTCGGGGAATTTCACGAACACGCCTTCGTAAATCAGACTGAGCACCTGGGCCTGAAACGCCTGCGCCTCGGCGAGATAATATTCATATCGATAGGACGGCCAGCCGACCGAACTCGGCGCGTAGCGGTACTGGCTGCCGGCGTGGATCGCGATCGGCAGTCGGTGTTTCTCGGCTGCCTGCCAGACCGGCCAGTAATGCCGCCTTCCGAGCAGGTTCTCGCCTTGCGCCAGCACCAGAACCGAGACGAACCTGTTGTCACCGGCACGACGTTCGATTTCCTCGATCGCCAGGTCTGGCGCCTGCAAGGGGATCGCGATCGAGGCGCGCAGACGGCAATCGCGCGCCAGCCATTCCTTTTCAATCCAGTCATTGATCGCCTTGCAGAAGGCGGCGGCCATGTAGGGATCATAGACGGCCTGCGCGCCATACAGCACGTTGCAGATCGCGTGGCTCGCCCCGAGCTGATCGAACGCCCCGCGTTGCACCATCGCCAGATCGCTGCCGGGCTTGCCGGCGGCCGGCCGCCAATCGGGGCGAGCGGACAGCGGCATGTTCGGCGGATAGCTGGCGAGATCGAGACCATCGATGGCCCGGCTCACCACCTGCTCCTTCCAGTGATCGTCGAGGTAAGGCAATAGCGTGGTGCGCGTCCCGCCAACGGCGGGATGGATATCGCAATCGATCCGCGTGGCCACCATGTCGTTTCCTGAAAGGTCGCCGTTATCGTTCTTGGCGGTCTTGGATCATGATGCGATTAAGTGGAATCGCATCATGATCTCATCTCCTTATTCGAGCATGATCTTTCGGAAAACCGGTTTCCACTTTGCGCTAACGCGGCCCTTCGGGTCCGGATCATGCTCTAGACCGCGCGCTTTGCAAACAAATGTGCCGTTCGCGAAGCTTCAGCGCAAGATGAGGTTGTGCAGAGTGACCCTGCCAAAAGACTGGTTCACGCCCTCGGTCGGACCTTGTCGGAGTCCGCCGTGCGGGAGGGAACCGGTAATGACCGCCCCCGCGCGCATTTTGGCGCAAAGCGGCCTCCAAGTGGTAGCCGGGAGCTGCTGGCACAGTCGCGAATGACCCAAACTGGGCATTCGGCGCTATATTTTGGGGCGCGAGCACTTGAAGGAAATTGGAGGATTCAGCAATGGATGTATGGGGATTGATCCTTAGCGGATTTGGAGCTGTGCTGATAGCAACGGGCCAGGATATCGTCGCGGGAGTGACCGACAGATGGCTGCGCGCCCATGAAGCCACTTTGGGTTCGCTTGTTGGCCACGGTGACACGGATCGGATCAGCGGTGTAGATGATCAAATGGACCACGCGGTTCAAAAAAACCGAACGCTATCTCGCATGGGCTGGTCGATGTTTGTCGCCGGCATCGTTCTACAGATCATTCCGCATTTTCGGCAAGACGGATGGCACGCGCTGTGTGAGCCGTTGCTCAATTTGTGCCCGGCAAAGTAGGCAAGTTCGCTGCGGGTGCCGGACGTCCGCGCGGCCGCCGCTTCGCACACGCCGAATAAATACCTGATGACGGTTCCCGATCGTCCGGTCCGATACCACATGAACGTCGATCCGAACGCATCCAGTGCGCGGAAGTCAACCCACCTTCGTCCAACCAAGGGAGACTAGCATGGCAAAACCAAGCATCGTTTTCGCACATGGCCTCTGGGCCGATGGATCATGCTTCGGCAAGCTGATCCCGACGCTCCAAGCCGAGGGCCACGAGGTGATGGCAAGCCAGCACGGCCTCGATTCACTCGCGACCGATGTCGCCGCCGTGAAAGCGTGTCTTGCTCGCGTCCATGGCCCCACGATCCTCGTCGGCCACTCTTATGGCGGCACGCTGATCACGCACGCCGGGACCGATACGCGGGTGGCCGGGCTCGTCTATATCGCGGCCCTCGCGCCGGATGCCGACGAAACCTCTCAGAGCCTGCTTGGCAAGTTTCCGACGTCCCCCGTGTTCGGCCATCTCGATGTACCGGAAGGGCGCATCTGGCTCAAACAAAGCGGCGTCAAACACTTCGCGGGAGATCTGCCCGAGGCGGAACAAAAGCTGGTGTATGCGACGCAGGCGGCGCCGGTGGCAGACCTCTTCAACCAAAAGGTCGAGGGCACAGCGTGGAACGCCAAGCCGAGCTGGTATGTCCTCGCCACCCAGGACCAGACGGTTCCCCCCGATCTGCAACGCTTTGTCTCCAAGCGCATGAAGGCCACCACGACCGAAGTCGCGTCTTCGCACGTCCCCATGTTGTCGAAGCCGGATGTGGTGCTCGATGTCATCCGCAAGGCCGCCAGCGCGGTGTGAATGTCCTGACACCAATAGGCAGGCGTGCCGCAAGGGGAGACCGTCGCAAGGCGGTGGCGAGAAACAACCGGCGCGTTTGACGCGCCGGTCCAGTACCCGGTCTAGACATTTTCGGCGGGTTAAACCCCCTTGTAAGTCGAAAGTCCGTTCGTCTGGTATTGTAGACGGTGCGGTGACGGACGGGAGTCCGCAGACCCCAAGGTCGTTGCAGACCGTGGGTGAGACAGGTGCCCCGTCCGTCAGTCCATCGAA